>Ga0268298_10000013_pt1 | contig 208006 bp, 165 predicted proteins | sample WWTPWeurt_MetaG_FD_194462 | JGI IMG/M metagenome (GOLD analysis project Ga0268298, IMG submission 194462) | Activated sludge microbial communities from WWTP in Nijmegen, Gelderland, Netherland - WWTP Weurt | ecosystem: Engineered > WWTP > Aerobic digester > Activated sludge | place... | reverse complement strand
TGGCTCATCGCACCCGTGTCCCGTACAAAGTCATTGTACCGTACGCCGCTTTGATACAGGCTCATCTGAGTTCCCGGTGGAATGTTGATGCAGTCATATTGGGGTAGGTTTGGTGCACCAAGATCATCCAAAAATTCTGGCGGAGCACTATCTGGAAAGGATGTTGTACCGCTGCTTGCACCTTGCGGAGCCCAGTAGTGATCTGCATCTGCATTTCCAGAGTTCAAATCTCTCGCTTCTACCGAATTATTTTGTGCAGTCCATCGGTTGTATTCGCTATGTTCCTGAGGGCCGGCCATGGCTGTGTTTCCGTAGAGAAGGCTCTCTTTGCTGCTGCTGTTGAAGGTATTCTTAGCGATAAAACTTCCGGATAAAACCGAATTGCCATCCAAAAACAAGTTATGTACCTGATAATTCAAGGTGTTGTTGATCACCTTATTATCTTCAGATATAAATATATCTATACCGTTGGCTCCATAGTTTACCAGGTTACATTCCACGAGGGAGTTTCCGCTGCCTGCCAGTTCAATACCGTTTTTTGGCACATTCGTGGTGATCACATTGTTTTTGACTTCCGATTCCTTCCAGTTGGTCAGTGATATCCCTGCGCCAACTGAGGTGGCATTGTTTACGATCGTATTATCGTTGAAGTTGCCATTTTGTTCTATATCGACATCCGAGGTTCCAAAAATTCCAATCGACTCCGGCGTACCACCGTTAATGGTAAGATTATTATTCAACACATTCAGGGTATTATTTGATGTTGAAAACAATTTGCATCCAACACCAAAATTCGAATTGTTACCCCCGAGGGTGTTTATTTCATTCAACCGGATATTGCCTATCAGCTTCGATCCATTCACCGAAACATCATATCCTTTCCTGACATCAGAGCATACCAAACTTTGATACGGGTTAGAGGCAATGGCCGTCAGTCGATGCAGTCCACCCCCACGAATGTTCTCTTTGACTGCAGTCTCCATGTCTTCAAATGTCAAAAAATCGATGGTCAAATTGCGGTTGAACGGATTGTTCTTCTCAAAATAAATGCCATTTGTTTCGATCTCATATAAATCAAAATTATAGCAATTAAGATGCGAATTGATGGAATGTATGCCTTCATCATATGAGAAAATTGAATTGACACTTCCATTATTCGGAAATGCAATTCCTGTTGCGGGTATGTCTTTTAAATAAATACCAATTCCGGGTGCACAGCCACAGACCGCCCCGCAATCGAGACAACCTTTGAATTCATTGTCGTAGAAATCGCCTACAATAAATCTATGAGCGACTGACCATAGCCCATTGACATTTTCATGAAACCTGCATCCTTTAAAATTGATTTCGGTTCCTCTGGTGGTAAAGCCTATGAACTGCAGCATGATTTCGGCATCAGTAATTACCGCGTCCTCCCATTTTAGTTTAGAAGACAATTCTGCCTGTATACCCTGCCACCTGCAACACGTGATATAACCAATCCTAACGGCATCCTGAATCGTGGTGCCGTCCAGATCAAACTGATGTTGGTCAACATAAATCAATGCGTCATGAGCCATGTTCCAGGTCCCATCTACAAAACTCACATCCAGATCTACCAATAAGGTTCCCTGAATGATTAAAGGTGCTCCCGGTTCATTTGCAAAATTTGTAATGAATTCATAAACATTCATTTGATAACTTGGAAGATAGTCTGACATTCTTGTCGTCTCATTATGTCGGCCCACATAAACCCCATTGTTTGCAGTTAAGCATTTCGACTCTTCCAATACATAAGTATCGCAAATGACGCGGTGCGTAACACAAACCTGCCCGCTTAAATTTACATAGTTTGAAAAATAATGTGCCGGAGGGACAAGCCCGTAATAAATAAATCCATCTTGAAACAGCCATTCATGTTGTACAAATCCTGTTAACTTACAGTGTGGGTCTACGATCACCGGCCTCTGGATACACGAACTGAAATCATCCAGATAATCAATATCAAAATCGGCTGTTTGGCAGCACTCACAAGGCGGAAAAGCCCGGATGAAGCAGCATGAATCGGCAACTCCATTCACATTAAACCTAACGCATATTTCATAAGGCCCTATATCTGTATACCGATGATTGACATATGGTTCTGTTGTGGTTTCGTTTGGGCTTCCGTCGCCAAAACTCCACGTAAAGTTTGGTTCTGCACATGGGTTCTCATAGGTTAATTGAATACAGCATTCCGGATACTGATTGGAAGAACCGGGAGGGGCTTGATCAGGACATGGCTGCCATGTTAAAAGACTATCCGCACAACCATTGAGCTGAACCGGAAAGCAACAGGAATAGTACATTTCAGTAAAAATATTAAAAAATGTAACACAAACAGTGTGCTGACCTCCAAATGGAAAAGTGTGTCTAACCGTTGAAGTCTGACCAGTAACTGAAGGGCTACCATCTCCAAAATTCCATATTATTGTATTTATATTATTGGTATTAATAAAGAGATCAACCGTCATACAGGGTTCATCCATCACCAATGAATAGTTAAAATTTAAGGAATTGCAATCGTAGTCACATGCAAAGTCATACAGTGCTACGCGGTTACAACTGAACGACTCCGTCGTCAAATTGTGTATTACTTTTATAAAAGTAACATTCGTAATCGTACAACAAAACCGATAATCATTTGGGCTTAAGTTGCTTCGGCAAAGTTCAGTATTCGTAACAAAGTCATAAATAATGAATTCATGGCTTCCTTGACGGTATACTGCCTCAAAACAGACCTCATAGGTAGAATCGGAAAGACAATGTATATCCGTAAATAAAAAATTGCAATTTTCATCTTCAACAGTATGCTCTTTCCTTATACTCATTGAATGATCCGCGTTAGCCTTGAGTTGTGCGATTGAAAAAAAAATGAGGATTGTTCTAACCAGCAGTGAAATCGAATAATGAGGTCCGCGGTCAAAGACAAATTCAATAAGGCTTCTAATTTCCTTCAGGACGTAGGGACGTAGGGACGTAAGGACGTAAGGACGTAAGGACGTAAGGACGTAAGGACGTAAGGACGTAAGGACGTAAGGACGTAAGGACGTAAGGACGTAAGGACGTAAGATGAGGTCTTCATATGTGTAGTGTTTTGGGTGAACGAATATTCAAATGTATGCTAATTTATTGTTTTTTCCAAATATTTTTCGGTCTTTTTGAAATATTTATTTAACATATATTTCATTTTGTTAATGACATAGAATGATTAATTGTGGAAATTATTTAAGTCCAGCACAGTTCTCCCGCCATGGCAGAACATGCGAGACTTGCGCCATTAAGGTATTGAGTTTTCAAGTTAAGTAAAATTTGGTCATAATACTAACATACGTTAGCATTCTTCCCGTAATGATTCATTTGAATCAAGAATCTTCAGCATTTGACAAATCCTCATGCTTGTTCGTGTGTACAATGGAAACATTCAAATAATTTACACTGAAATTATTAAATTTTGGAATATGCCAAGCTTTTAGCCCTTAACTTTGCGGCCATTATCCCTGTGATTAAGCTATGGAATTGAAAAACGGATCTTTTTGCGTGCAGGACCTGAAAGTCCTTGACTTGGTGGAGAAATACCATACACCTTTTTACCTCTACGACAGCTCGGTGATCAAACGCCAGATCGATCGGTTGGAAAATGCCTTTGATGTTCCCGATCTAGGAATTCATTTTGCTTGCAAAGCCCTGAACAACATCAACATTCTCAAACTGATGAACCAGTGGGGCATTGGACTAGACACCGTTTCCATCCAGGAAATCTGGACTGCCTTGAAAGCTGGATTTACACCCGACCGAATCATTTATACACCCAATTGTGTTGGACCCGATGAAGTGGAAATGGCCATTGATTTAGGTGTTCAAATCAATATAGACCACATCGAAACACTGGAATACATTGGACATCACCATCCCAATACCAAAGTGGGCATCCGCCTGAATCCGCATGTAATGGCCGGAGGACACGAAAAAATTTCGGTCGGACACATCGATAGCAAATTTGGAATTTCCATCTACCAGCTACCCCTGGTGTTGCGCCTGGTAGACACCCTAAATTTGAAAGTAAACGGCCTCCACATGCATACTGGATCCGATATTCTGGATGCTGGAGTTTTCAACCTCGCGTCTGAAATACTTTATGATACTGCCAGGAAATTCAAAGACCTCGAGTTCATCGATTTTGGTAGCGGAATCAAAGTTCCATACAAACCTGACGATGTTTGTACCGACATAGAAGAATTGGGGCAGGTGCTGTCCACTTCCTTCAATGCTTTCTGCAAAGAATATGGCCGCCCACTCAAACTGTATTTTGAACCAGGAAAATACCTCGTCTCGGAATGCGGTTTCTTCCTGGTTAAAACCAATGTGATCAAACAAACGCCTTCTACCGTCTTTGCTGGAGTGGATTCGGGATTGAATCACTTGATCCGTCCAATGTTCTACGACGCCTATCACCACATTTTCAACGTCAGCCATCCGGAAGGGAAACCGCGCGTGTACAACATCGTAGGATACATTTGCGAAACCGATACGTTCGCCAACAACCGGGTCGTATCCGAAATTCATCCAGGTGACATCCTCTGCTTCAAAAACGCGGGCGCATATTGCTTTACCATGGCTTCCAATTACAATTCACGTTTCCGGCCTGCTGAGGTATTGGTTCATGAAGGCAAAGACTACCTGATCCGCGAACGCGAAGTGCTTGATGATTTATTACGACATCAAGTGTTGGCGTTTTAAATCAGGGTTGATTGCAAATGAATTTTCAGGTCATCTGAAAAAATCATTTTGGCCTTGGAAACATGGTTCTTCAACACCAACAATTGTTCATTGTGAACGAAGCCCAATAGTTTACTACCAAAGAATTTAATAATTACCTGCTTAACGCGTGTTATTTCCTTCCAGCTTGTTCCATGTACAAAGCATGCAGGTCGCTTGCATTGACAGCGTCGTCATGATATTTTTCAACGTATGCACGGCTGCTCTTACCGACTTGATTACGCAGTTCAGCATCCAAGACCAATCGTTCCAACACCTCGACAACGTTGTCAGGATTGGCGTTGAGGACCGGAAAATCCTGTGGATAATCCCGCCCAATGACCGGATTGATGTAGCAAACAACCGGCTTTCCCATGGCCATGGCTTCCACTGCTGCTGTACCATGCGACCCGGTAATGAGCTGATCGACAAAAATGTCGCATCGCGCCACCCAGTCCAACGCTTCTTCTTTTGACATGTTGTGAATCAATTGAAAATCCAAATCGTATTTGGCATTCAACGCATCTATGGCCGCCAAAACATATTTGGTGCCCTTTCCACCCGTCTTGGAGGCTGAATGAACGATCAATGGTTTTTTTTGGTCTGGAGAAGGAAATCGCGGAGTGTATTGCTGCAAACCGATCACTTGGTAAACGCGATGCCGATGTGGAAACAAATCGCTTTGGATGCAATGCCCCATGCCTATGAATTCCAAGGGTAAAAAGCCCAAGGCATGAAACAATCGCTGGGTCTTGGCCGACCGCCTCGCAGATTCAAAACCGTATTCATAAAGTCCCGATTCCTTTTCTCTTCGATAATATGGATTGATTTCATTGTCAATATCCGGATTCCGAATTTCTGAACCACACCACAAAATCAATCCTTTTTTCTTAAATTGCTTCAACCAATGGTACTCAATGGGAAAGCGGATGATTGGAATGTAATTGAAATCCCAATACCAATGCACCAGGTCCGCCCATTGCAATTCTACTTTCAGTAAGCGAATGTATTGAAAATATGCCACCAGCCGGCGAAACGGATTCATCGACAACAATCCAACAGGAAGCTGCCTGCAGTGTTTGGAAGGAAGCATTTTATTGATGTGGGTGGTGTAAGCCCGAATCTCCAAATCCTGAAATGACTGCAATGCTTCCACCCGAAATTCCATATCGGAGGAGATATTGTGCGGAAGCATCAATACCCTCAGCGGCCTTTGGGTCAATGACTCACTTGTATTGCTCATTCAAGCCATCGATCATGAATTGGGTAATATCGTTTTTAGGATCCCAATAAAATATATTGCCGTCACGCGCTACACTGAAGATGTATGAATACTTCCCATCCGCATTGTACTCTTTCAAAAATGCTATGACCTTTTTGTGAAGGGCTTCGTTAAACTCTGCGGTCTCTGCAGCGAATTGCTGACTCATTTTTTCTTTCTGCTCCATGAGGTCCCGTTCCATGCCGGCCAATTTTTTTTGTGCTCCTTCCATTTCATTACGCGTCATGTTTTCAGCATTTTTCTGCAAACGCTGAAACTCATTTCGCAAATTATTTTCCCGCACTTGCAGATCCTTCATGATTTCTTCCTGCTTCTTCTTAAAATCTACCTCCGACTGTTTGAAGAAATTCAATTTCGACAACAAACTATCGGTATGGAAAAAAGCAATGCCGGACGAAGATCCAGAAGCCGCAATACGCTCATTGGCCCCTCCTCCATTATGCAGCGTTGATTTGAGCTGCTGATTCTGAACGAGTAAAAAAATGATTCCCAGAATGGAAACCCCATGTAAAATCCAATTAATGTTTTTCATATCAGTGCTTTGAATAATTTGTGGTTGCAACAAGCTAACATTCGTTAGTTAAAATTCAGCATTCCCTGGGTAACGCGGAAATGGAATTACATCGCGGATATTGTTCATTCCGGTCACAAATTGCACCAGCCTCTCAAAACCCAAACCAAAGCCGGCATGTGGACAGGTTCCGTAGCGCCTCGTGTCGAGATACCAATACAGCTCATCCGCGGGAATGTGCATTTCTTCCATGCGCTGCGTCAATTGCTCCAAACGCTCTTCACGCTGCGATCCACCAACGATCTCTCCGATTCCTGGAAATAATATATCCATAGCCGCTACCGTGTTTCCATCTTCGTTTTGGCGCATGTAAAAGGCCTTGATGGCTTTGGGATAATTGGTGAGGATCACCGGTTTTTTAAAATGCTTTTCGACCAAATACCGTTCATGTTCTGATTGTAAATCGGCGCCCCAAGCCTCAATGGGATACTGAAATTTACCTTTTTTGTTCGGGTTAGAGTTCTTCAATATATCGATGGCTTCGGTATAGGTCAAGCGCTCAAACTTATTTTGTGTGCAGAACAGCAAACGCTCCAATAAACTCATCTCATTGCGCTCTTGTTGCGGTTTTTGCTTATCCTCCTCCAACTCGCGTTGACTTAAGAATTCCAAATCTTCCTTGCAATGTTCCATCACACTCGAAATGACAAACTGAAGCAACTCTTCAGCAAGGTCCATGTTGTCATTCAGATCGTTGAAAGCAACTTCAGGCTCGATCATCCAAAATTCTGCAAGATGCCGCGGTGTATTGGAGTTCTCTGCACGGAACGTTGGACCAAATGTATATACTTGTCCAAGCGCCGTTGCAGCAAGTTCAGCTTCCAATTGTCCCGATACGGTCAAGTTTGTTTTGCGGCCGAAAAAATCTTCCTCAAAATTGATCTCGCCTTGTTCGTTGCGAGGTGGTTGGTTCAGGTTGAGTGTACTCACCTGAAACATTTCACCTGCTCCTTCCGCATCCGATGCCGTAATGATCGGCGAATGCAAATAAAAAAATCCTTTTTGATGGAAGAAGGTATGAATGGCAAATGCCAAATGGTGTCTTACCCGAAACACTGCACTGAAGGTATTGGTCCGAAAGCGCAAATGTGCAATTTGCCTTAAAAATTCTAAACTATGTTTTTTAGGTTGCAATGGATAAACGGAAACATCGCAATCACCTAAAATTTCCAGCGTATCAACCAGGAGTTCTTTGGCTTGTCCGGCCCCTTGTGAATCAACCAATTTTCCCGATGCGGAGAGTGCACTGCCAATGGTAATCCGTTTGATGAGTTCCGGATCCATCTGGTCGGCGTCAACCACCAATTGAAAATTGGCCAACCGCGAACCATCGTTCAAGGCGATGAATCGATTGTTCCGAAATGCTTTCACCCACCCCATCACCTGCAATGTCTGTCCGGATGCCTCCATGTCCCAAATGGCCGCCAACTTTGTCCTTCGCATAATGTTAATTGAGCCGCAAAGATACAGCTTCGGGCCTAATTGCAAAAGTTGATTGAGAGGCCTTACCCATTCGATCCTTTTCCGTTCAGAGGCCTGTTGACAAGCACTTTAGCAAAACCATCATCCGATGGACTCAAGATCCTTCAGCAGCTCGGAATACCTTTCATGGTGCAGTTGTCCGGAGTATTTCAACTGCTCGTAGGTTCGCAACCATTCAAGCAGTTTCGTGCAGTTTTGGTCCATTACTTTTTGCTGCAAGCATGCTACGGCGCCTTGGCGATTCAATCCAGCCAAAGGTATGCCGCCAAGTTTCGAAACTTGTTCAATAAATCGGCGATCCAAGGTAGCATACACATCGCCGGCCGGTAAGCTTTGATTGGGTTCAACAGCTGATTTCTTTTTCCAAACATGGCAGACCAGCCATACACCTACAGGAAATAACATGAACAAAAAACTTAAAGGGTTTTTTTCCAAAGAACGACTCAACAAGCCGGGCGTTCGCAATTCCATCAAGGCTTGAGGTGGCTTAGTTTGAGTATCCACTGCAACATGTTGATTACTGATCTGGATGGTGAAGCTGTCGCGTATTGTTTGGTATTGGTTTGCTTTGGGATCAAAATACACAAAATGAGGTTTGATGGTGATGGCCCCCAAGCTTTTTGGAATCAGTAAAAATTCAAATTGGCAGTTGTGGATCATCTCCGGTTCATCCGTAATTTTTAATGGTTCGCTCGCCTTTGCGTCCGTGATTTCATACGTTGAATCCGGTTCAATGAATTTTCCCAACAATCCATTGAAATTGGCATTGCCCCGAATTTGAATTTTCATCAGGATGGCATCTTGACTTCCATACTGTCGATTGGGACGTTCGATGGTCATATCCATTTGCCCAACAGCGCCCGAAAACGAAGGCGGCGACGGATGTGGCAGTGCTTTCACTTTTAGGGTATTGGACTGGGTGGTCAGGTTTTCCATTTGTTGACGAAAAAATGAACCCATACCAAATCCAAAAGGGTCATCGTCACCCCTGACAATGCGGTAAACCACCGGGTCTATTTGCAGCTTCCCTTCCTGGATGGGATACAAACTGGTTTTCGATAAAATTCGCGTCATGTATTCACGGCCTTTGTAAACCTCGCGTTGAACTGGGTTATTCAACATGTTTACAGGCAAATGATGGAATGCATCCAATGAGGGTCTCGAAGCCGCTTCAACGCTCTCAATGTTGACCCGTGTAAACAATTTGTAGGTCAATACACATTGCTCTCCCAAAAACACTTCGGTTTTGTCGAGACTTGCTTCGATGAATACATCGGAAGCATTGCCGGCAGCGGAAGCATGTGCCTTGACTACTTCAATGGTCAGTGGCTGCGTGCGCAATTCCTTTCCTCCTGTTCTGATGCGGGCGGCTGGAATGGTGTATTGTCCCATTTTATTGCAAACCAATTCAAAGACATACCCTTGCCGAGAACTTCTGCGGCCATTGACGATGGAGGTTTGAATGGATCGCGAGGGTCCACTCAAAACTTGAAAAGGACTGAAATCAGGCGGTATAAACTGACTTCCTTCTGCGTTGATCAAATTGAATTTTACCGTAAAGCTTGAACCTTGCAAAACCGTTTTGGCTTCCGTTTCGGCAACAAAAGATTGTGCAATCAATGTTGCATGCAATAAAAGTGCAAATGAAAGAAACCTTAACCGCATCAAATCTTAGTAGGTTTTCTTTTGGTTTTTGTAGGAGATTGAGCAGGCCTTTCTTCCATGAAAAATTTACTTTCTTCTTTGTTCTTGGGATGTTGCCGGATGCCTTCCGGATTGGGAACCACGGCAATGAAAATTTCAGGAGTTTTCATTTCGCCGTCATCGGTTTTCAATCGTGCCGGTGCAATGGTGTACATTCCTTCCTGATGCGCTTCCAGGTAATATGAATACGAGCTGCTTTGTCGCATTTCCCCATTCATGATCGAAAAACTGGAAGATGTGTTAGGACCTGAAACGATGTTCCAACCCGCAAAGTCGGGAGCAATGAAGCTTCCTTTGCCATTGTTGATTTCAAAACGCACTTCCAGGTAATTTCCCAACAGCAAGGTGTCGCTGCTCACCGAAACATTGAATTCAATTTTCTGCGCCTGGAGGACTCCAGAAATCATCAGCAAACAAAATGTCCATGTTTTCATCTTACGATTACTTTTTTTTGTAAAACAATTCAATACCATAGTGGTTTAGTTCACCAATCTTTTTGTCTTTTGGGAGAGCGGCTTTGAGTTTTTTGCATTTTTTCCCTGGTCTTCTGATCTTGGTCTCCAATCATGCGCATCAATTGCTCCATTTGTTCCTTGTTTAACTTCTCTTGTTTTTGGGGATGCTCTTGAGCCTGCTCTGCCGGTTTATTTTTGTTTTGATCATTTTGATCTTTGGGTTGATTTTTTGCTTTTTGATCCTCGTTGCGATTGGGTGATGGTTGGTTGGGTTGTTGTTCTTGTTGTTGCTGTTGCTGTTGCTGTTGTTGTTGTTGTTGCAATTCCCGTTTAGCCAGGAGCAGGTTGTTCCGTGCATTTTGGTCGGTGGGTTGCCGTTTCAAAGCTTCCTGATAAGCTTGCACGCTTTGATCAAATTTTTTTTCCTGAAAATATGCATTGCCCAAGTTGTAATAAGCTTTGGCTTGTCGTTGAGGATCTTTTTCTGATTGCGTTCCCTGTTGATAAAAGTCAATGGCTTCCTTGGCCCTTCCTTGTTGGTACAAACTGTTGCCAAGGTTGTAATAGGTTTTAAATCCGGGCTGCAGATGATGTGCATTGCGGTAATGCTCTTCGGCTCCAAGGTAATTTGAATCCTTGTACATGCGATCTGCTTTTAAAAGATACATCCCCGGATCCTGTGCTTTGATAGAATCCAACAACAAAAAGGCAGCTCCAAGTATCAACAAAGTTTTCATGCTTGTTTACGGATGGTTAAGGTTTCAAACAACAACAAAATGATGGCAAGTGCCAGGAAGTATTGAAAATACGAAGCGTAGCTGCTAAAAGATTGGTAAACCAATGCTTTACGGGACAAAGTGTTGAATTTTGAGCGTAGTTTGTCAAATCCTTGATCGTTCCCCTGAATCTCCAACATTTCTCCACCGGCCACCTGGGCAATTTCCGAAAGCAACGAACGGTTAGGTTTTGTAAGGATCAGGTTTCCTGATTCATCCGTGCGGTAACTGGAACTCCCTGAAAAAATAGATGGAATGGGCCCCCCACCCGAAGTGCCCACCGGAATGGTAAATATACTGATCCCCTTTTGGTATGCTTTTTTTGCAGCATCGATGGCTTCTCCTTCATGATCTTCTCCATCACTGAGTAAAACAATGGCCTTGTGGTATCCTTCTTCTTGTCCAAACGACTTGTCTGCCAAGGCAATCGCTCCAGCCAAGGTAGTGCCCTGAGTTCCCAAATTCTTTGGAGAAGCTGCATCAGCCATGTTGTAAACAGTGGCCAGATCCGTGGTGAGCGGTGTATGCAAATAAGCACTTCCTGCAAAAGAAATAAGACCCATTCGCTCCGATGGAAACCGCTCAATAAATTGCTTGATCCACAATTGTGCCCGCGCCAAACGCGAAGGTTTGATGTCTTCACACAACATGCTTTGCGAAACGTCCAGCACCAAAAACAAATCGATGTGCTGGGTCTTTCCCTTCTCCGTCCTTTTTCCAAATTGCGGATTGGCCAAACTAACTATCGTTAGTATCACAACGCCCAAAAACATCACAAACTTAGAAGACTCCCTGTCTTCTTCAACGATGTTCATTTTTTTCAATAACGAGGTTTCACCCAAACGACCCAATTGTTTGGTACGCATTCTATTGGCAAAGCTGTGTACTAACCACAATGTTGGGATCAACAACAATGCATAGAAATAATACGGTTCCTCGAATCTGAACATATTTTTAAATGCTACTCAATTACTCAATCTACATTATCAATTCTCTATTATCCACTATCCACATTCAATACGTTATCCGCAATATGGTCATACGCAAAACCCACTCCACCATCAAAAGCGTCAGTGCCGCCAGCAAAAACCAACGAAATTCTTCACTGTACCGTTTGATGTATTTTACATCAATTTTCGTTTTCTCCAGTTGGTCTATTTCTGCATAAATCTCAGCCAGCTGTGCAGCATTGACCGCCCGGTAATATTTTGCACCAGTGTATTCACTGATTTGTCGCAACAAATCTTCATCGATGTTGACAGGAGCCATCCCAAAAACATATTCTCCATGCGGGCTTCGTCCCACCGGCGAATAGGCTTCTCCATTGGTTCCTACCCCGATCGAATAAATTTTCATCTGGTAGGATTTTGCTAATTCAGCGGCTACAGCTGGCGATATATCTCCCGCGTTGTTGACGCCATCGGTGATCAGTATGATTACCTTACTTTTTGCTGAATCTTCGCGCAAACGATGAACCGCAGAAGCTATGCCCATCCCAATCGCGGTGCCGTCTTCCAACAAACCGCATTTCAACTCCATCAACAATGCTTTCAGCGCTTCATGGTCGGTGGTAAGAGGACATTGCGTGAATGCCTCTCCGCTAAACGCAGTCAGTCCAATGCGATCGTAGGGCCTTTTTGAAATAAAATCTACGGCCAATGTTTTACTGACTTCCAAGCGATTGGGATCAAAATCCTGGCTCAACATGGAAGAAGACAAATCCATCACAAGAAAAATGGAAATACCCTCGGCATTTATTTTTTCTTCGCGCAATAACCACCGGGGGCCTGCCAACGCAAGAATCATAAAGGCCAATGCCAACCAACGGAAAACTGGCAAATACCGGAAAACCATCAATTTCCAATTGCTCACTACAGGAAATTGGAGCGTGCTTGGAAATTTCAAACCATTCAATAAAAAATGCTTGTGCCGATACATGCGATAGGCCAACAAAGGCAACAACAAGAGCAACACCAAAACCCAAGGCGTACTCCACTCAAACCGATTCCACATCAGGTCCATGATTTCGGCAATTTGCGTAAAAAGATTTTATGCTCCGCATTCATTGCAAAAATCCCACGGGAAGTCATCGGGGACTTCTTCCATAAACTCACGAGGTACAAAACAGGAAAGAATAACGCAATGAGTGGAATGCTGATAATCAACAGCAACACTTGCATTAACGGATGCAGACCGGAAGACAAAACATTGGCTTGCCAGCGATACAAACTCCCCGTCTCTGCAAGGTGCCAACGCACCCATGCTTGCGGCAACCGGAAGGACGTTCGTTTCATCAACCCGCCAAATAAATCCAGATTTGCGGTCTCGCGATGCAGGGTGCAAGCGCTCACAAGCTCATCGGGTACAATGTCCAGCGGTTGCGCAAACTGGTTGGCCATTTCAGGACCCAACAGTGCCATGTAATGCACACTTCTTTCTTTTTGCATCAGTTCGCAGAGGGCTGCCTGAGACTTGATGTAATGCACAGCAACCTGCAACCAGGGACCATGACTTTCCAAAGCAGGCTGGTAATTTGCAAATTTTACCAAATCGCTTTGTTGCAGTAACTCCATGAGTTTTTGATGGTCTTCGGTCCGGCTTCCGTTTTGAACTAACAGTTGTTCGGTTTCCTGTGTGGTGTGCTCCAGTGCAGGCACCAAAAGGCCATTGGCTAAAAATTGCCTCATGATCAAACTGAGCCGATCATAATAATTCTTAATTTCTCCCTTTTGCCAACATTGGTCGTGCTCCAACACATCAAGTGCTTCCAACGCATTTTGCACCGGAGAAGGCCTGGACTCCAATTGGAAACTCACCAGCTTGTTGCGATCGGCTTTGAAAAAATGCCATAACACAAATAGCAGAAAAAGGATGAACAAGCCTCCCAATATGATCTTCAAACCCCATTGAGTGCCAGGTTTGGTCTCCTCGATTTCCAAAATGGGCCGCAACGCAGTTAAACTGTCGGTAGGGTAATACACACGGAGGTAAACTGGATTTCCCAACAATTGCATTTCACCATTTTCAGAATCAATTATTGGAGGAGGAATAACAAATGTGCCCGTGTCAAACACGGTAAACAAAATGCTTCGTTGCAACATGTTTCCATGTGTCTGCCACACACCCGGGTCAATCTGCTGAAACCATGAAAGTGTATCCAAATGCTGCATTGCCTGGTTAGCCATCAACGTGTCGCCGGTACGCAGATGCAAATGCTGTTGTGTTCCCAACAACATTTCGACAGAATCGATTTGTTGTGAAATTTTTTCTTGTGACCAGGCCAGAATGCCCGTCATCCAAAAAACCAACACTTGTATGTATTGAATCGGCAATTTCAAATCAATTCCTCCTTTTAAAAAAATTCAACAATGATTTGATATAACTTTCATCTGGCTGCAATTCAAGATAATCAGCATGCGCACGCAAGAGACTTTGTTTGGTTTTTTGCAATTGTTTCTGTTGCTCATTTTCATAAAGCATCCTCCAACGACTATCCGAACTATCGATCAATTTTTCATCGCCACGCTCCAAATCTTTCAATAACATCAAACCTGCATCGGGAATCTTGCGTTCCAGGGGATCACGCACGGCAATGCCGATGAGATCATGTCTGCGGGCGGCCATTTTAACGGCTGCTTCAGGAAGGTCGTTTTGAAAATCAGACATCAGGAAAGCAATGCAGCGCTTGCGTTGGACCCGATTGAGGTATTGCAGAGGTTTCTCGTAAAGGGTGTCCCTGGCATCGGATCGCTGAATCAACAATTCACGGATGATCCGGAGTATGTGCTGTTTACCTTTTTTGGGTGGAATGTACAAATGGATTCGGTCGCTGAACATGATCAATCCAACCTTGTCATGGTTTTGTGTAGCGGAAGATGCCAACACGGCTGCTATTTCCGCAACCCATAAAAATTTCTCGCGTTGTGTAGAACCAAAATGCATGGATTGGCTTATGTCCACCAACAACATCAAGGTCAGTTCTCGTTCTTCTTCAAAAACTTTTATCTGCGTTTGTCCGGTTCGGGCTGTAACATTCCAATCAATATGCCGCACGTCATCGCCTGGCATGTATTCGCGGACTTCCGAAAAGGACATTCCCCGACCTTTAAAACTGCTGTGGTAAGCCCCAGAAAACAAATGGTGGCTCAAGCCTTTGGTCTTGATTTCAATGTGCCGCACGTTTTTCAATATTTCCTGGGTCACCATCTCCTCAATACAATTTTTTAAGTGGGCCTGTTTTGCGTATCTTCTCAGCCAGCAAAGAATAAGGAACAATGATTTTTCGATTGCCCCAAACACGGTTGAACTCTGAACTGAAGGAAAATCCCTCTGGCCGCAAGGTCCAATGCTTGAAACTTTCAGTCTGCAGGTACAACTTAAATCTTCCGGAACTGTTCACGCTCATCATTTCCTGTTTTTTCCAGGAAATGTAATCGTCAAAAAATTTCTGGTATTCGAAATTCTTATCAAACAATTCTTCTATGCTGATGATGCGGCTTGCCTTGCGATCAAATGTAAAGGCCAGGTTGCGATCTCCTTCACTCCACGGCTCTACAAATCGGAATATTCCACTGATCCAATCCTTGGTGAGCCAGTCGATGTCCATGTAGGCTGTAAATTCTTTAGTATTCTCAACAGGAGCGTTTTGGTAATAACTCACCACTTGTTCGATCCATTTGTTCAAAAAAGCATTCAGCCAGATATCAAAGTCGCGGTCATTTAATTGTAGGTATTCCACATAAATGCGGATTCCTGGTAAAGAAATGTTTTTACACTTCATTGGAAATCGTTGGATGCTTTCCCAGTTCTCCGTCAACACGGTATGCTGTTTAAACAACTCTTCCATTTGATAGCGTTGATCGGTGATTTTTTTCAACCGAAATTCCTTGACACGCTCACCAAAAAAATCATGCATGCGCAAATTCAATCGCTTACATTCAGGATCATCGCAGTCGCCACTGATTATGTATCCGGTAAGTTTATCCGGTTTACTCAACGTACCATACACCCGCTGGTCAATGTCACTTTGCAATTGAACAACCACTGCATCCCGATCCATTACACCTGAAAAATTTTGGTACCAGTGGCTGGATGAACACTTTGGCATTTCAAATCCTTCCCGGTTCACTTTTGAAAATTCGATGTAACTGCCGGTTTCTTTTCTGGGGTCCATGATCTGCACCCGCAATCCGCTTTCAAAAAACTGCGCAGTTAGAAAACCTTTTTGCTCATAGGTCCAATCCTCCATCACCAGTTTGAGGGCATTTGGATCATAGCGTCCCTCCAGATAAAAGCTATCGTTTTGATCTACGAATTTGATAATTCCCCGGCATACTTCCTGATCGTGGCCCAATGCCAGAGTGTAACGTTCTCCACGGCTCCCAATGCCAGAATACATTTGCACCCAAAGGCCTTTGCTTTTACTGCCAAACAATTCAATGATGTGACGCACGTGCGATGGTGCCTGCACCGCTTGCGTCATGGCCGGTGAATTCACAACGATTACCGCGAGCATGATGACCACAAACCGCATGATCCGCATCATGGAACTTCCACTTTTGAGAGAATCCTTGAAATGATTTCTTCCTGGTTGACGCTCTCCGCTTCCGCTTCGTAACTTAACCCGATGCGATGCCTCATCACGTCACGGCATATGTGTTGGACGTCATCCGGAATAACAAATCCCCGATGCTGCATAAAGGCATATGCTTTGCTGGCTATGGCCAGAAAAATGCTGGCCCGGGGCGAAGCGCCGTATTGGATATAGGCAGCCAAGTCTTTGAGTTGGTATTGCTCCGGTCTTCGGGTAGCAAACACCAAACTCAGGATGTATTTTTCAATGCGCTCATCCATATACACTTTTTGAACTGCAGACCGCGCCTTGAGGATGTCTTGTGGATGAACAACAGGTTTTGGTTTTTGAAGAATTTCGTCGTTGAGGTTTCTGCGAATGATCATCCGCTCTTCTTCAAACGTTGGATAATCCACCAATACCTTCATCATAAATCGATCGGTTTGCGCTTCTGGAAGCGGGTATGTACCTTCCTGTTCGATAGGGTTCTGAGTAGCCAGCACGAGAAAAGGTTCTTCCAGTGGATAACTTTCTTTGCCAATCGTTACTTGTTTTTCCTGCATGGCTTCCAACAAGGCAGATTGAACCTTTGCAGGGGCACGGTTGATCTCATCAGCCAGGATGAAATGGGCAAAAATAGGGCCTTTTCGAACGGTAAATTGGTGATCGTTTGGATTGTACACCATCGTACCAATAATGTCAGCCGGAAGCAAATCGGGAGTGAACTGGATCCTGCTGAATCGGGCATCAATGGATTGAGCGAGGGTCTTGATCGCCAGCGTTTTGGCCAGGCCCGGAAGTCCTTCCAACAAGATGTGGCCTTTGGTGAGCAAACCCAGGATCATGCGCTGGATCATGTGCTCCTGCCCGACCATGATCTCCTTTTGTTGGGCTATCAAAGGCTTTAAAAAGGCACTTTCTATGGCCATTTGTTGGTTCAAAGCTTCAATGTCGATGTACTGGGACATAGTTTTCTCAAATTTTAGTGGAAACAGGCGGCGAAATTATCAATTTTACGTTTTATACAAAACGCATTGCAAGGACCAAAAACGGAATTTCCACAATGAAACCATACAAGCTACTGCTTATTTCATATTTTTTTAACATTTTGACGGCCTACTGCCAAGATCCTGCTTTAAAAATTCAACAAAGCCAGGCCATCCGGCAACTCAAAAAAGGAAGCTTGCTGGTACGTTTGGAATCAAAAGATAAAAAAATGAAATTTCTCCGTCAAATCATGGAACAATCCAAATGCGATGCGGACTGCCAGGCCGATAAGCAAAAGGAATTGGATGAGGTAGTACGCACAACCAATGATTTTAATCGGGCTTTCATCCAAGCATTTCACAGCCATTTCAAGTTTTGCAGGGTTCATTTCTACTACGACAAAGACCATGCAGCCTTGAAATCTTCCGCTTGGTCGGCTCCATTGTTCTTAGACGACAGCCTTCGGTATATCACCAAGGAAATTTCCACCAATCAGTCCTCCTATGTGCTATACAAAGATGTAACGCCAGAATCCGAAGCCGAAGGATGGATGATCCAGGATTTAAAAGGCGAATCGCTGGGAAAGGGATTTCCATTTGTCATTCAAAACAACGCAAAGACTTTGATGACCTATTTTTCGTCCAGCGACCACCTGCGCAAAAATTGCAACTACCTGGTCAAGAAGCTGAACAAGGATCTTCAAAAATATTATTTGAATGCAGAATTGAAAAGCATGGAAGGATCATTGGAAGTGAAAGAATAAAGGTATGCGACACCAGTGCGTTCTTACCATTTAAGGCTCCACCGCTGCAATGCACTTTTCGCACAATTTTAAAACTTTCAATGGAAATGTGACGCCCATTAAATCCAATTTCAAATTGAATTTTGGTCTTGTGAACTGCGCACTCTACCATTGCCACAACCGATCTTAGCGTCAACAACTGCGTTTAGTAATGATTGCATAGGATTGAATGCGGATCATTCATCGGCCATTTCGTTTATGGCCTTTAAATTTCCTCCTGTTTGTTTTTAAGTTGGTTTTGATTTAGCTGATCCAAATTGCGATAGAAGAGTTGAATTCAATCCAAAGTTTCGCTGCATGTAAATGATCACAAAGGCTCATCAACCGAAACCTTTATTTTGGGTGATGCTTTCTGCATGACAAACTTGTGTCTCCATCCACTCTCGACAAACCCAGCAAATGAAAGTGGGGTGATGTGCGACTTATAAGGAGGATGCTTAAACTCCCACGCCCTTTCCATTCATCACAATTTTACAAACGGTAACCAGTGTGCGTCTTTTTCGTTTTCAGAGAGCTTTAACCAGTACATTCCTGCCGGCAGATCGTTCACACGAATGGCGTATTGTCCGCTACCGGAATACAGATTCAGATTACCTTGCTGAACGCACTGTCCTTGCATGTTCCGAATGGACCAGTGATAGGGCTGGGAACGATTGCTTTCAAGCTGCAAAACCATTTGTTCGAAAACGGGATTGCCTAACAGTTGTAAGTTTGTAATGTTCGTTTCTATATTGGATACGTTGATGGCACACGATAGTCCACGCCTTACCTGCCCACGCATTTCGCCAGCTGGGATAGCGGCGGTATGAACATTAAAATAGGCATTGTCGGCATTGATTTTAGCCACCACATTGCCAGACACATCCACTACACCGGCTGCATAAGGATTGGGAAGCTCCAAGGGTATCATGATGGGACCATTGATTCCAAAAGATCCATCGTGAATATGGGCGGACAGCGCATCGCCGTTTAAATTAATGGAATGCATTGCATACTCCAGTTCGGTGGCTGCCTTATTCATGCCCAGGTAAGCAGCTCCATAAGCGGGAACGTTGCGTTTGGGTACTTCCTGATCTCCGCACAAATCAAATGCAAATACATTCAAGAGATTGTTTTGAATCTGACCACGTATTTCACCATCGGGGTTTGCACGGGTGTGAATGTTAAAATACAATTCATCGCGCAGAAATGCTACCAATTGTTCGTGTGTGAGCGCCGTAACGCCTGAATAAACTCCAGGAAATCCAGTACTGGTCAAGGAGTGAATCGCTGGACCTGATTGACCTGCCGGTGCCTGATGGATGTGTGCAGCCGTTGCAGTCAGTCCTTCGGAAATTACGATGTAGTACAAGCTGTCGTTGGCAGGAACATTCAAGACCGCATATCCATAGCCTCTTGCATTGGTTGAAACGGCTGGTGATTGTTGATCTCCGTTGAGGAAGGCATTTCCATTGAATATGGGAGGTGCAACAATTTGTCCGCGAATTTCCCCGTCGGGAAAAGCATTGGTACGGATGTTTACATAAGCCCCTGTATCAAATACACTGAACAAGACATCGATGACCGTGAGTTGGTCGGTGATGGTTCCGGTCACGAAGCTTCCTGCATTTAAATCGGTGATCACTCTTCCGTTGGTATTCGCATCCCCTTTCTGTATCTGAGCAGAGGTAGGAGGGCCGCTCAAACCGATCGGCATGACTTGGTATTCCAAACGCGTCAGATTGGGAGAAAAGCGCAAGACGCCTAAACCGATACCCGCAGAGGGCACTGGCGGTATCTGACTTGCACCAAGCAAGATGACCGGCATCATGATTTCCGAGCGCCAATCCAATTGTCCTCTGATTTCTCCTGATGGAAAAACACTGGAATGCACATTGACATACAAGCCGCCGGTGGTAGCCAATTCTAAAAACAATGCAGGCACTGGAAGCTTTGCTTTGAGGCGTTGTCCGCTGATATAGCTACTAAGATTGATGAAAATAGGGCCGCTGGTAGACCGGTCGCCCACACGGATATTGCAACCTGTAACATTGCCGGTAATGTTGGCAAACACACCATGAATTTCCATTTCCGAAAGGTCTTCCGACAATAAAAATGTAAAAAAACCGGTGGCATCTGTCCGAACCATGGGAACCTCATTGTCTCCATTCAATTCGGCTACAAAGATCAACTGTCCGTTTCCGGCCTTCAGTGTTTGAAAGCAACACAATAAAATAGCCGACACGGCAATGAATACCTTACAAAGATTTCTTTTCATAGCATGTTCTTTAAAAGTGAATCGATCCAATAACGGACTCCCTACAAAGCTAAAAAAGGCATTGAGAATTTTACCAAATTTAACAAATCCTGTCGAGCGAACGGAGTGATAAAGTTCCCCCTCAAGGTTGCATCATGGATTGGATGGCATTCGCTACATTTTGTATGCCAAGGCCGTATTTATCCAACAATTCCAATGGTTTTCCAGACTCCCCGAATTGATCTTCGACGGCGATGTATTGTTGTTTGCATGGATATTTCTGGCTCAGCAGCTGGGCTACTGAATCTCCCAAACCGCCATTGCGCTGATGTTCCTCACAAGTCACCACGCGTTTGGTTTTCATAACCGATTTCAGAATGGCTTCTTCATCCAGCGGCTTGATGGTGTGGATGTTGATCAGCTCTGCATCTATGCCCTGACCTTCCAGCTGCCGGATGGCCTCCATGGCTTGCCACACCATATGCCCAGAGGCTATGACGCTTACATCTTTGCCCTCTTTTAAAAGCTGTGCTTTGCCCAATACAAAAGGAATATTTTCCAAAAAAACAGGCCAGTCGGGTCTTCCAAATCGCAAGTATACGGGACCCTCATGCGCTGCGATAGCCAACACGGCTTGGCGGGTTTGAGAAGCATCAGCGGGCACTACCACGCACATTCCCGGCAACATTTTCATCAAGCCTATGTCCTCCAGGATTTGATGTGTGGCGCCGTCCTCTCCTAAAGTGAGTCCGGCATGAGAAGCACAGATTTTTACATTTTTTCCAGAATATGCTACCGATTGTCTGATTTGGTCATACACCCTGCCGGTACTAAAATTGGCAAAAGTGCCGGTATAAGGAATCTTTCCAACCGTTGCCAAGCCGGCAGCCATTCCAATCATGTTGGCTTCGGCAATACCGGTTTGAAAAAACCGATGTGGATATTCCTTTTCAAATGCATCCATTTTCAATGAACCCACCAAATCTGCACACAAAGCTACCACTTGTTCGTTTTGGCGACCGAGTTCCAACAATCCTTCTCCGAAACCATTGCGAGTGGCCGATTTTTTTGTCGTTTGGTAAATATCCCAGTTCATTGTGAGTGGCAGCGTTTAGATGTTAGATGTTCACCGTGATTGGTACGTATGTGTTTGCAGTTGTGAAAAGTAAAGTGTGGATTTCATCATCATTATCATTCATCAAAAATGTTACTCCTCTTCCATCTCCTCCCATAATCCATTATCTATGATCCATTATCTATAATCCATCAATAGTCTCCCTCTGTTTCCTCCAGTTGAGCAAGCGCAACTAACATCTGTTCGTTATTAGGCGCCACTCCGTGCCATTTATGGGTTCCCATCATGAAGTCAACGCCAAAGCCCATGATGGTTTTCATCAAAACTACGACCGGCATGTTTTGTCCGGAACATTCAATGGCCTCCTGCAATCCGCGCACTACATCTTCCATCACATTTCCTTCCATGTGCAATACCTTCCACCCAAAACTTTTCCATTTGGCTTCAAGATCCCCAAGGTTCATTACTTTTTGTGTCGGTCCATCGATTTGTTGACCGTTCCAATCTACCACGGCGATGAGCTTGTCTGCCCGATGATGCGCTGCTGCCATGGCGGCTTCCCAAATTTGTCCTTCTTGCAATTCTCCGTCACCAGTCAGTACGAAAACGCGTCCCGGGTCGCCATCTAAGCGCTTACCCAATGCAGCCCCTAATGCTACACTCAAGCCTTGTCCGAGCGAACCGGAGGCTATCCGAATGCCTGGAAGACCTTCATGGGTGGTTGGATGTCCTTGTAATCGACTATTTAACTTTCGAAAAGTATTCAATTCCGCAATGGGGAAGTACCCACTGCGTGCGAGGACCGAGTAAAACAATGGAGAAATATGGCCATTGGACAAAAAGAACAAATCTTCTCCATGTCCTGCCATTTGAAAAGGCAATTTCTTGTTCAGAAACTGAAAGTAAAGGGCGACTAAAAAATCAGTACACCCCAAAGAACCCCCTGGATGGCCGCTGTTGCATTGGTTTGTTTGTCGGATGATATCCCTTCTGACCTGGCTGGCGATTCGCTTGAGTGCTTCGATTTCCATATCCGGTGGCAAAAGTAACAAAAGAAACCTTCTGATATGTATAAATCCCTGACTCTTTGTAAAAAGTACATCGTGAAGCCTACCATATCATGCATTTGGACTGATCCGTTTTTCAATCAAAGCCTATGAATCGTTTCCTCTCCATTCCATTCATACCCATGTTATGGTATAAGGATGTGTTCAACAAAATCTCAAAAGAAAAGATTGATTCTAGATTACGATATTTTAATTCGCCCTTACAGATGCGATGTACAAACCTATTGCGTAGTATCATTGAACAACTTGTCAAACTCTTCATCAACGAAATGAAGAATCAATAAAAATTCAAGCAGTTTGTTGATCCAACATTAAACGCAACTCAATAAACATCTGCTTCATGTATCGGAAGGAATTACAACCATGCGAAATAATTCTGGAACGTATCATTAATGCGCATAAAACAAATGATTTTAATTAGAACTCATTCGAATAATATCACAGCAAGAATAAGAAATAAATGCTTGAACAAGTTTTTGTGTTAGTGATGTTTTATCCTGGAATAAACTGATTCCTATTATTTCATTGTAAACAAAACCGATTGAATGCGATTGAGTTATTGCTTCCCAGCCCAAAACATTCCAAAGAATCTTATTTGTTCTCCTATGACTCGTGTCCAATAGGGTATATCATGCCCTCCGGGCGTTTCAACATATTGATGTGGAACGTGCAATGCATTGAGTTTTTGATGAACCTGACGGTTGACTGTAAGAAAAAAGTCTTCGCTTCCGCAATCTATGCGCAAAGGCATATCGGGTCTGCAATAACGATCCAATAAATAGAAAATGCTGTGGTCCTTCCATACTTGAATTTGTGATTTGGGGTCTCCCAGTATCTGTTTCAAATTCCACTCTTTTTCAAACGGCAATAAATTCAAGGCTCCGCTGATACTACCGGCAATTCCAATGAGATCAGGGTTTTTCAAAGCAGTGTACATTGCACCATGCCCTCCCATGCTTACCCCGGTAATTCCCCGATACAAAGGACCGGGTATGGAAGGATAATGCTGGTCAATGAAAGGGATCACTTCCTGTGTGAAATAACTTGCAAATTTTCGCTGGGTTCGCACCGGGCTATCGATGTACCAACTGTCGTAATCTCCATCCGGACAAACGATGATGATTTGGTATTGATCCACCCATTCCTTCAACTGATCCCCGATGTAGGTCCACCCTGCATAATCGCTGCTGTGTCCATGCAACAAATACAATACCGGATTTCTTTTTTCGGCCAGTATGGAAGGCTCTGGCTGAAACACCAAGGCCCCAAAGGATTGATGCATCACTTTACTGGGTATGCGAAGGGTATCGACTTTTCCTGCTGACAAAACTCTGCAAGATAATAAGATCGTGCTGAGAACAAGGAGCCGCAAAGTTACATTCATTTGGTAGGTTGAATTGCTCAAAGGTAGTCAATAGACGATTTTCAAGTGTAGGTATTGGAGTGTTTAGTAGTTTTGCCCAATGCAGACAAAACACTTGTTCTCCATCGACATGTTGCGTGGATTGGTGGCACTATTGGTCTGTTTATACCATTTTACCGAAGGTTTTTTTCCCGAACAGCATTGGCTGCGCATGACGTGTGAAAGAGGCTATCTCGGTGTCGAAATTTTCTTTGTCATCAGTGGATTTGTCATTCCATTTACCATGTACAAATCCAAATACGATCAATCAAAAGCAATATCCTTTCTTCTGAAACGGCTCACCCGCATTGAACCACCTTACTGGTGCAGTATTGCTTTGATATTTATCATCGATTACGTGGCTACTTTCTTCAGACATTACAAAGACAAAGCAATAGTCTTCAACTGGAGGGATTTACTCTATCACATCCTGCACCTCAATGATTTCATGGATCTCCCCTGGCTGAAAGGAATTTATTGGAGCTTGGCCATTGAAGTCCAGTACTATTTACTCATGGCCCTGATTTTTCCATTTTTATTGTTCCAAAATTTTCGAGAGACTGTTTGGGTACTCCTTGCTTTTTGCATGGGCCGATGGATCAATGCAGATGAATTGGTTTTTTATTACGGATGCCACTTTGTGACCGGAATCATTCTATTCAATTACCACGTGGGGCATTTGACCCAAAAGCAGGTATGGATAGCCTTGGGCATTTGTTTCGGTTTGACTTTTTGGTGCTTTGACTGGTATCATTTGTCGGCCGTTGCCGGTGCGGTATTGTTCATTCTATACGCCAATAAATTCATAGCTCCATTGGTATTTCTGGGCAAAATATCCTATTCTTTTTACCTCATCCACATTCAAGTGGGATGGACATTGATGGATGCTTTGCAGCGTTCCTATCCTGACATGAATCTCATGAACCGACTTGTCCTCAGCATCGCATGCACCATTGTGAGTTCATATCTCTTTTACCTGCTCATCGAACAGCCCAGCCATCGATGGGCTCAGAAAATTAAATAAAGCTTCAAAACACTTTGGCCGCATTTTTTATACACGGCGCAAGTATCCAATCTCACTTTCTAAAATTGCGCGCAAGTATTTTCAGTGCTGCCATTTCTTTCATCATTTCTCTTGCTTCTTCGCAAGGAGCCCCAAAGTAAGTTTTACCTGCTTCAAGATGCTTACCCACTCCTGACTTTGCAAGCAAGGTGACACGATCGCCAATGACCAGATTTTGGGCAACCCCTACTTGTCCATACATGGTGACGTAATCTCCCACAATGGTTTTTCCTGCAATGCCTACTTGTGCTGCTATCAAACAATGCTTCCCTATGACCACTCCATGACCAATGTGAACCTGGCAATCTATTTTGGTTCCTTCACCAATGACCGTATCCCCGCTAACACCTCTGTTGATCGTAGTACCAGCCCCTACGTCTACGCGATCATGAATCACCACCCTCCCGCATGAACGCCATTTTTTAAAGCCCGTTGCAGTTTTCTTAAAATAAAATGCATCGGTTCCGATCAAAGCTCCAGATTGAATGATCACTTCATCGCCAATGACACAATGCTCCCCCACCACGGCTTGTGATGCAATGTAGCTTTTAGCCCCAATGACTGCATATTGACCAATGATGACATTCGGCTCGATCACAGCAGAGGGATGGATGCATGCGGTATCAGCTATAGCGGTGGTCTGTGGAATCCATGGCCGCGCTTCCAAAACGAGTTGATTGTATATTTCAAAAGGCTGCTCGGCCACCAGCAGGGTTTTCCCTTCCGGGCACTCGGTTTCCTTATCGATCAATATGGTCGTCGCTTGCGAATGGATTGATTTGGAGTAATATTTTTCAGCATCCACAAAAGTGAGGTCTCCGCTCTGCACTTTATGAATTTCATTGATACCATGAATCCATTGGTCCTTGTTACCGACAATTTTTAAATTAAAACGCTGGGCAATCTCTTGAACAGCGATGGGTTTTGCCAATTGCATATGTATGATTTAATGTGCTTCCAACCAATTGTCACCATGACCGATTCCTACTTCAATAGGAACTGTCAATCCGGGAATGGCATTCTTCATTTCTTCCTGAATGAGCTCCCGAACAGTCGTTAGTTCGTTTTTTGGTGCATCAAAAACCAATTCGTCGTGCACCTGAAGTACCATTTTGGTATGCAATTTTTCGCGAATCAAACGATCGTGAATATGGATCATCGCCAGTTTAATCATGTCTGCAGCCGTTCCTTGCAAAGGTGTATTGACGGCCACACGCTCGGCATTTGCACGGGCCAGTGCGTTTTTTGAATTGATGTCCCGCAAGATGCGTTTTCGACCCATCAAAGTCATCACGTAACCTTTGCTCCGGGCATCTTCCACCACTCCGGCCATGTATGACTTCAAACCACTATAGGTGGCAAAATATTGATCAATCAATGCTTTCGCTTCTGCACGAGGAATGCCCAATTGCCTGGAAATGTTCGTTGCACCGGCTCCATACAAAATGGAAAAGTTTACCGTTTTGGCGTTTCTACGCTGATCGGGTGTCACTGCATCGTAATCCACGTCATACACGCGGGCTGCCGTGGCGCGATGAATGTCTTGTCCCTTCAGAAAAGCATCGAGCATCTTTTCTTCGCGCGCAATTTCTGCAATGAGGCGCAATTCAATTTGAGAATAATCTGCCGAGATCAACACATGGTGTCCATCGCGAGGCACAAATGCCTTGCGTATTTCACGACCCGCTTCATCCTTGATCGGGATGTTTTGCAAATTTGGATTTTCACTGGCCAATCTACCTGTTGCAGCCCTTGCTTGGTTGAACGAACTATGCACGCGTCCAGTGCGTGGGTTGATCATCAGCGGCAAGGCATCCACATACGTTGACTTGAGTTTTGATAGTTTTCTAAACTCCAGAATATCCATCACCACTTCAAATTCATCAGCAAGTTCGTTCAACTTTTCTTCATCAGTACTGTATTGGTTAGTACTTGTTTTTTTCCACTTGTATGGAATTTTCAATTTTTCAAACAACACTTCGCCAACTTGTTTTGGACTGGATATGTTGAAACGCGATCCCGCTTTTTTGTATACAAGTTGTTCGGCATCGTAGATCTGTTTCTCCAACACTTTGGAATATTGATTCAAAAAATCTCCGTCGATCCGCACGCCTTCGTATTCCATGTCACACAAGGCTTTTACCAAAGGCAGCTCGATCGTCTCCAATAATTCCTGAAGCTTGTTCTCCCGGATGTCCTTTCGCAATATGACGGACAACTGCAAGGTCATGTCAGCATCTTCTGCAGCATATTCTTTAATCTTTTCCAATTCAACATCGCGCATCGATCCCTGGGATACTCCTTTCTTGCCAATCAACTCTTCAATGGCCACCATTTTGTAATTCAAATAACTCTCTGCCAGGTAATCCAATTTATGTCGTAAATCAGGTTCAAGCAAATAATGGGCAATCATGGTATCAAAATCAGGAATGGGAATTTCTACTCCATACCATTTCATAATGAGCATGTCGTATTTGATGTTTTGCCCGATCTTTTGTATGGCTGGGCTTTCCAAAATGTTTTTGAACCGATGCACCAATTTTTTTGCCGCTTGCTGCTCCTTCGGAACTGGCACGTAATAAGCTTCGGCCGCTTTCAGGCAAAACGACATTCCAACCAATTCAGCCTGATTCGCGTCAATTCCTGTTGTTTCAGTATCGAATGAAATCAATTTGGCTTGTTCCAGTTTGGAAATCAACGCTTGGATTTCATCGTCCGATTGCACCAGGTGGTAAGCATGTGGTGTGGAGTGAATATCATGCTCTCCAATTTTGTAACTTACCGGTTTTTCTTCTGGATCGCTTTTTTCCTCCTCTGCAAACAATGCCGCTTGCGTTGGTTTTTGGGCTGCACCCAAGATGGTTTCGGCAAGGCTTCTAAATTCCAATAACTTGAACAATTCCATCAGCCGTTGGCGATTGAAATTTTCAATCCTGTACAACTGTTCATCAAAGTTGATAGGCACATGAATGTCGATGGTGGCCAATTTCTTGCTCAAAATGGCCAAATGCTCGTTTTCCGTGACTTTATCTTTGAGCTTTCCTGTCAGCCGGTCTTTGTTATTTAACAGGTTTTCCACCGTATCAAATTCTTCCAACAATTTCGCGGCCGTTTTTTCACCCACACCTGGGATCCCTGGAATATTATCCACCGCATCACCCATCAATCCTAACATGTCGACCACTTGGTCCACTCGTCGAATGCCCCAAATTTCCGTTATTTCTTTGGGGCCAAGGACATCGATGCCATTGCCTTGCCTGGAAGGCTTGTACATGAAGATATGATCTTCGACCAATTGCCCGTAATCCTTATCAGGGGTGACCATGTAGACTTCAAATCCTTCACGTGCCGCTTGCTTGGCTAAGGTGCCAATGACGTCATCTGCCTCAAATGCCTCCACCGTGACGATGGGGATGTTGAATGCCTTGATCAATTCTTCAATATAAGGCAATGCAATGGTGATGTCTTCTGGTTGTGCTTCACGTTGTGCTTTGTATTCCGGATATTCTTTATGACGAAATGTTGGGCCAGACAAATCGAATGCCACCGCTAAATGGCTGGGTTTTTCACGACTGATGATGTCCCACAGGGTTCTGGTAAATCCGGAAATAGCTGAAGTATTCAGCCCTTTGGAGTTGATCAAGGGCCTGCTGATGAATGCATAGTGTGCACGATAAACCATGGCATGCCCATCCAGCAGAAATAATTTTTTCATACGCTTCAAATGAGGCCTGAAGATAAAAAGAATCTCCGTCTACCCATTCGCCCTGCGCTCCCTGCCCAATACTCAAAGTGCTTGCGAAACTATCTCTCCTCGAAATCTCTGGAGTAGGCAATGAAACTGGGCGTGAGGATTTTGAAGTGGCCTTCGATATGGAATATCTACCCGAACAGAATCATGCTGGCGGATCCTTTGACAATACACCAAATGGTATTCGGAAATAAGCCTTTCAAAAAAGGAAGGTAGCAAATATCCTAGGGCCTGAGCGCACGCTTAACCAACTTCTTCATACCCAGAATATTTTGTTGTTGGTCAAAACAACGGATAAAATAGATGCCGTCTTTCATCATCGATAAGTCCAGGGCATTCTGGCCCGTTTGAATCCAGGCTTTTGTGATGGTTCGGCCTCCTAGATCCAGAATTTCATAACGAACCGGTCCAGGGGAAGCATGCTGCAAATAGACCACGCTGGCAAAAGGATTGGGATACACCTGCCAACTGAAATCTCCCAGCTGTTCATTCAAGGTGCTCGATTTTTCATTGATCTGCAAAGCTGCTTTGTTTCCGCCGTCACCACTGTCTGAACCATTGGCGTTGACCGCGGTCCCCCCTGCATAAATGGTAACCGGGCCCGAACCTTTAACTGGAGCAACCCATTGCAATTCAAATAGGTTTTTCTCGCTTCGATCTGTATGTTCAGCATACAAACGGTTGCGAAGGGTAGTGAGCTTTACGTTGCTGCTTACGGGAACAATGTCTTTTAGATTGGGACCATTTACTTTGTCTGCGGCATTCAACATGGTCAGTTGAAATCCATACGCCTTGGGATCATTTCCTCCGGTTTTATTGACGCGCACGTGCACGGAATATGTTTTAGAAGGCTCGTATGCTTGTACAGTATCCAAACCATCCAGTACAAAAATTTTGACTTCCGCATCAATGGGTCCATTGTGACATGACCTGCAAACCGTGGCATCGTCTCCGGGTGCCCCAGTACTCCCTTTTCCACCGGCTTCCGCACGCCCTTTTTGGTTGGACATCGTTACGATTCCAAGAAAACCCAAGGCAAAAATTGTGTAAATCAACTGCTTCATGATGTGTTTGTATTGCAAAAGTAGTGATGTGGGTTGGACCCCCTTTTTAAAGAAAGGTTAAAAGAAAACAGCCAATAAATTTTAAGCTTGAATGCGGAAGCCCAATTCCGGGTGCTTACCGGTTGCACTGCTGATGCATTGCTCCACACGTAAACGATCAGCATGTTCATCATCTCCAGCCATGAAGGGCTCAAAAAATCGAAGGGTTTTACTGGGAAAATCAATCGAAGCCGGAACAATTGGCACCCCCGCTCCTTTCGCAATGTAGTAATAACCCGATTTCAAACTTTGTACTTTCTTGCGCGTCCCTTCTGGCGACAATACGATGGCAAATTCCGCTTTCGAATGAAGCAATTCAATGTAACGATCTACTTGATTCTTGCTTTCGGAACGGATCACCGGGTAACCTCCAAGGGCTTTGAATATCCAGCCAAAGGGCGGACGAAACAGGCTCTCCTTGCCGATGAATCGGATTTTTTCGAGTCCCGTTGCCCAACGTACCATCAAACCCAAAGGAAAGTCCCAGTTTGAAGTGTGCGGACCAATGGCCACCACAAATTTGGGTACTTGCTGCAATGGTTCGGCACCCAGGATGGTCCACCCTAAAAGGGAAAGTATACACCGACTGATCCAACGCATCATAGGGCTGCTAAATTAGTGCAGAATTGGATGATGATTAGGCCTTTACATCAAATTTTTACATGGCCCAAACAAACCACTTTTTTTATAAAAATTGCGTTGTGGATTAAACGAAAGGCATTTTAAACAGTCTTAAAATCGATGGCAGGCATGAAAAACATTGAGGATCAGTCCATCCTGGAATGGATAGCAGCTCCAGAGACCCTTGAAAAAGGTTTCCGCGCGCTGGTTGAGAAGTACCAACAGAAATTGTATTGGCACATCCGCCGAATGGTGTTGATCCACGAAGATGCCGATGATGTATTGCAGAATACATTCATCAAAGTATATCGCAGCATCGGACAGTTTGAAGGGAAAAGCAGCCTCTTTACCTGGCTTTACCGGATTGCTACCAATGAGAGCTTGAGTTTTTTGGAAAAAAACAAGAAACATCAATCGGATGGGATCGATGAGGATGGTGAAAATCCAATGATCAACAAGTTGGCCGCCGATCCTTATTTCGAAGGAACCGAAATCCAGCTGCGCTTGCAAGAAGCATTGACCCGATTGCCAGAAAAACAAAAACAGGTTTTTCTGCTCCGGTATCACGATGAAATGTCTTACAAAGACATGGCTGAAGTGTTGCAGACGTCGGAAGGTGCTTTGAAGGCATCCTACCATCATGCGGTGAAGAAAATTGAAGAATATTTCAAAACTTTGGAAATCATCTAAACATGAACACCTACGATACACCATTCGAAGATCCTTCTTTGCCTTTCGGAAATCAACTCCGGAATGCAGATGGCTTCCGTGTGCCCGATCAATATTTTGATCAGCAACTGGACTGGATTTGCCATCAGGTGAGCTTAGAAGATCCTTCAACGTCGGGTGTGGATAAAGGCTTTCAATTGCCCCAGGGATATTTCGATCAATTCTCAGAACGATTGATCGATCGCATCGAAAAACAAAACCTTTCATTTCTGCCGGCGAACGATGGTTTTAAAACGCCGGATGACTACTTCCAGAAGTTTGAAAGTCGTCTGCTTGAAAAGCTTGCTGTTGTACAACCCAAATCAAAAACAATTCGTTTTCGCCAGGTTGTGATGTTGGCAATAGCTGCTTGCTTGATGGTCGCTGTTTCTTTCGTGGTCATGCGCTTGTACCAGGAAGAAGCTGCACAGGATGTATTTGCTTCTTGTTCCGATGAGGAACTGATCGAATACCTCAGCCATTATGCGCAGGACCTCGATGAAGAAAGCCTTGCAGGTTTGATCAGCGAAGGAGATGATCAATCTCTTGACTTTTTTGAACCGGAAGACGAAGAATTAGAATCCTTACTCATTGATTACCTTGAATAATACCTTGACCATACAAACATCAAATCGAAATCTATGAAAACTATATTGAGTTCAATGACCCTAATGCTGTTATCCCTCTCCTGGGGTTCAGCCCAAGACGCCCCCCCACAACGGGGAAAGGAGCGCATGCTCGAAAAAATGGAATCCATGAGGATTGCCTTTTTGACCAACGAACTGGACCTGAACAGCGATGAATCAGCGCGTTTTTGGCCTGTTTATAACGAATTTTCCAAAAAACGCATGGAGTTGCGCAAAGACATGATGGAACGCAAACGCACCATGCGGAATGAAAAACTTTCGGAAGAGGAATCTGAAAAAGAATTGGAAGAGCAAATGGCCATTCAGGAAAAGGAGCTGACATTAAAACGCAGCTATTATGAAAAATTTAAAGCCATTCTTCCTGCCCAAAAACTTGCAAAACTGGAACCCGCCGAAAAAGAATTTAATCAGGAGGTCTTGCGGCGGTTGAAAGAAAGGCGTGACCAGCGAATGGATCGGGGTATGCGTCCCATGCGTTAACCAATGCTCTTCATGAAGAGTGCTTTCCATTCTTTAAACATGGGAAGGGAACTTTACCAATGGGTGCATCTGCTTCCAATATTCCGGAAATGATTTACTTACGCATTCCGGATCCAAGATCCTCACCGGAGCCTGTGTCTGCAACAAACCAAATGCCATCGCCAGGCGATGATCGCGATGGCTGTCCAACGGATCTCCAGGTTTCCATTGAAAGGAATGCAGATTAAAATCAAAAACTAACGACTGTTCGTTTTGTTCAATCATATGAACCCGGGCACCATGCTGTTCAAGGAATGTTTTGACAATCGTCAAGCGCTTGGATTCCTTATGGTCCAGATGCTGTAAGCCGGTAAATCGTGCAGAGCAATTGCTCAGCGCACAAAATAGTGCGATGGCAGGAAACAAGTCCGGGCAATTTGTAAAATCAAACGAAACTTGGGTAGCATGTTCTCCGTGATTTTTCATGACCATCATGCCGTCTTGCTGGGGCATAAACGACAAGCCCAATGGAATAAAAAAATCCATTGCTGCTTGGTCCGCCTGTAACCCGGAAATTTGTAAATCCGGAAAAAACAAACTTCCCTGATCCTGGAGGGCAAGCCATGCCAGAAAAAATGCAGCCCCGCTCCAATCCGACTCGACCTGCAAACAACGAGGAGCATACGCTCCAGAATATACCTGCACTTCCCGCTGTCCGAGTTCCATCGCGATTCCACATTGTTGCATCAATTGTAAGGTCATGTGTATGTATGGTTCGGACACTCCTTTCGCAGACCATTTTACAAGGAGCCCATGATGCAAATAGGGGGCAATGAGCAACAAGGCTGATACGAACTGACTGCTTTGGCTGGAATCTACTTCCAACGATCCTTTGAAGTCCAAATCAATTCCCTTTTCTATGCGCACCGGCAATTTCCCTTTGCGGTCGGAAAAGCTAAACCTTGCTCCCATGTGTTGCAGTGCTTCCAACAAAGCAGCCAATGGACGTTCCGCAAGTTGGCCGGCTCCTGATAATGTTTTGAGTTCGTTTTTCAAACACAAAAAAGCAAGCAAAAACCTAAACGTGGTGCCGCCTTCGCCCACCTGCAATGCTTTATCGTCTGAGTGCAAACACGATTGTAAATAAAGTGTATCATCTGCTTCCGACAAATGTTCTATCTTTTCATTCCATCGGCCCAATGCTTGCATGATGAGCAATCGATTAGAGATGCTTTTGGACGAGGGAAGCCTGATGACTGAATGCATCATGTCGATTTCATTTCCAATGAATCCGCAAAACTTCTTGCAAATCGGGATGCAAACTTCTACCCACAGGACAAGCGTTCGCGGCATGTTCCAAAATGGCTTTCTCCTTGGAAGAATAATCGCGATCCGGCATGTAAAGGTCAATTTCAATCGATCCAATCCGCCGGGGATCATTGGCCATGGTTTTGAGTACCTCCGCACGCATGCCTTCCACATTGATTTCGTGGGCATTCGCTGCAATAGCCATGATGGTCATCATGCAGGATGCCAATGAGGTGGAAGCAAGATCGGTGGGACTGAAATCATCGCCTTTTCCCTGGTTGTCTGGCGGCGCAACCGTGTAAATTTTTTTTCCGCTACGCAAATGGATGGCTTCCGTTCTCAGGTCTCCCAAATACACAACTTCTGCTGTTTTCATGACTGGCTATTAGATGATGAGTAATGCTCTCCAATTCCAATGGAAATTTTCTTTTTCATTCTCGGGATGCTCCGTGTGCCTTACGCACCAATACCGAATTTTTGCACACCGCAACTATGCAAAAGTAATCATTGACATCCACTCTGCCTAAGTGGAAGAGTTTGGTCGACCATTCGAAATGGCTTGGAAAATATGTGTTTATAAAAATCTGGTGTAGAACTTGAGACTTGATTTTTAAAGTTAAGAAATCATGACTCCATAGGTCTACCATGGCTACTAAACGGTCATGATTTCTTTGTCTTTGGATTCTACGATTTTATCAATTTTTGTAGAATAGTCGTTGACCAGATGCTGGATGTCTTGTTCTTTGCGCTTGGCTACATCTTCCGACAAACCGTTTTTCTGTTCTTTCTTGATCATGTCGAGAATTTTATGCCGGGCAGCACGAACACTGACTTTTGCTTCTTCCCCAATGTGCTTTATTTGTTTGACGTATTCCTTTCTGCGCTCTTCGGTCAAAGGAGGGATGCTGATGCGAATCTGTTCGCCGTCGTTCTGAGGGGTAAGTCCCAAATTTGCTGCAAAAATGGCGTGCTCAATTTCATTGATCATCTTTTTATCCCATGGCTGTATGGTCAGGGTTCTTGCATCGGAAGTACTGATATTTGCAATCTGACTAACGGGTGCAGGAGCACCATAGTAGTTCACCATGATGCCGTCCAAGACAGCGGTTGAGGCTTTGCCTGTTCGTATCTTGAGTAATTCTTTTTGTAGGTGGTCAATGGCTCTTTCAAACTCCTCCTTTGCTTTAACCCATGCGGCATCCAATTCTGCTGACATATTGATTCGATTTTGATCGTGATTGATGGTTGATTGATTATTCCCGGTTTGCTCCCGTGTAGCGCAAAATTAAATAAAGCAGCATTACCAAGGATGACAAAGCAGCCGCTAAATACGTCATGCCTGCCCAAGTCAAGGCATCTTTTGCTCCGGCATATTCCTGAGGAGTCACTACACCACGTTGATCAATCCAGGCCAAAGCTCGCTTGCTTGCATCAAATTCAACGGGCAAGGTAATGATGCTAAACAAGGTGGTGATGGCAAATGCAATGATGGTGATTAACATCAACGAAGGGAATGTATTGGCCAACATAAAAGCCGCCAACAATAAATATTGTTGCGCAATGCTGGCAAATTTAACGACCGGCACCAATCTTGAACGCAATTGCAACATGGCATAGGCGGTATCGTGCTGAACTGCGTGACCACACTCATGTGCCGCAACAGCAGCTGCCGCCACACTTCTGCCGTGAAATACATCTGCACTCAAATTTACGGTGCGATCCATTGGATTGTAATGATCCGATAAAAATCCATGCGATTCCAATACGCGCACATTGTGCAAACCGTAATAGGCCAACATGTCTTCGGCAATTTCACGACCTGATTTATTGTTTCTCAAGCCAACTTTTGAATAGGTCTTGAATTTGCTCTGTAGTCGCGCCGAAACCAACATACCCACCACCGATAAGCCGATGGTAAGAACGTAGTAAATCATGTAATCTGCATTGAGTACCATAAAAATGAAATTTTAGTATTAAACAAGCAAAGCCGGTTTAAGATTTCCTTTTTCTCTTAAAATTTTCCTAACGGATCCATTCAAATCCGGTATAAGACTGCAAAGCAGCCGGGATACGGATGCCGGCTTCGGTCTGATGGTTTTCCAACAAAGCGGCTACGATACGGGCCAGAGCCAAGGCACTACCGTTCAAGGTATGCGCCAAGACCGATTCGCCTTTCGGGTTTTTGTAGCGCAACTTGAGCCGGTTGGCCTGAAAGGATTCAAAATTTGACACCGAACTGACTTCGAGCCATCGTTGCTGGGCTGCGGAATACACTTCAAAGTCGTATGTCAAAGCGGAGGTAAATCCCATGTCACCTCCACAAAGTTTCAAAATGCGGTATGGCAATTCCAACTTTTCCAACAATCCTTCCACATGCTGCAACATTTGTTCCAAGGCTGCATAAGAACGTTCAGGATGTTCGATGCGCACGAGTTCAACTTTATCAAACTGGTGCACACGATTCAATCCTTTCACATGGGCTCCATAAGACCCTGCCTCACGGCGAAAACAAGGGGTGTAGCCACACATTTTATATGAGAAGTCTTCTCCTTTGATGATTTCATCCCGGAATATATTGGTGATCGGTACTTCTGCGGTGGGAATCAAATACAAATCGTCCTTTTCGGCATAATACATTTGCCCTTCTTTGTCGGGCAATTGTCCTGTACCCCTCGCCGAATCGGCATTCACCAGCAAAGGAGCTTGAATCTCTTCGTACCCTGCTTTATTTGCTTCATCCAGAAAAAAAGAAATCAAAGCCCGTTGCAATCGGGCACCATGACCCCGGTAAAGGATGAATCCTGAGCCGGAAATCTTTACCCCCAGTTCCATGTCAAAAAGCTGGTATTTTTTGGCCAGCTCCCAATGCGGCAATGCATGCGCAAACAGTTGAGGAATCGCAATATTTCCAGTCTTATGTACAACATTGTCCTCCGCGGTTTTTCCAACAGGAACCTGTTCGCTTGGAATGTTCGGTAGCTGAATCAATTTGTCCTCAATGGATTTTTTGATTTCATCCAGGCGCGCTTCCCATTGTTTGCTTTGATCTTTGATGGTAGCCACTTCAGCCTTCAACTGTTCAGCCCCTGCAGCATTCCCCGATTTAAACATGTCACCGATTTGTTTGGCATATTGATTGAGCTGCGCCAATTGTTGGTCCATGGTTGCTTGAATGGACTTGCGTTGATCGTCTAAAGCAATGATGCTCGGTACCAATGCCAACAGCTCTTCCGACAAATTACGCTTTTTATAAGCCTCTATGGTGGCCTGAACATCTCTTCTTAAAATCCTTAATTCAACCATGGTATATGCTTTTCCGGGCGGCAATGTTACAGCAAGTAGACGAAATTTTTTATTAAAAATAATGCAATCAAAAGAAGAATTGTATATTTGCAGCGTAAAACCGGATGGTTTTATTTCTATCGCATCTCCAGAGTTTTTCCTGCTTATCACGTCTACCATTCATTCTTTCCTTTTGTGTCCGGATAAACAGGCTCTCTGAAAATCGATTGTGAATCAAGCCCTTATCAATTTATTGCAACGATCTTTTTGCCTACTTTTTTAATTAGTTTATGTACGACATTTTACAATTGAATGACATGCTGGTTCCTGAATTAAGGGATATAGCTGAGCATTTGGGAATCGCGAATTTCAAAAAACTTTCCAAACAGGATCTCATTTACCGAATTCTCGACCAACAAGCCCTAAACAAAAGTGCTCCGGAACAAAATGGCAGCAACCCGGACGGTGAAAAAAGGGAACAGCCGGTATACGATATCCTGGTCGATGAACACAACGTACGTGGTCGTCGCCGAAGAGTTGGAAAAGAAACAGAAGAAAAGCCAGCAAAGGATTTGTTTGATGAGGTGGAAGAAAAAGCAGAAAGCACTCCCGTTGAGGCCCCTGCAAAACCAGAAGAACCCACTGAGAGAAAGCCAAATCGGGAGCAAGGAAGGACTCGAAAGCCTTTTGACCGCAACAACAACGGAAATGATCGTAGGCCTTATCCACAGCGTCACCGGGCGCAGGATGCAGGAAATCAAAACAAAGACACCGAATCAAAAGAGGGGTACCGGAATGCTACGGAAGAAGTAAACACCCCACAAGAGCCTGCTACTCCGGCTGAACCGGTTTTTGTTGTGGAGTTGGAAGGAGTCATTGAAGGTACCGGAGTACTGGAAATGATGCCCGAAGGCTATGGATTCCTCCGCAGTTCCGACTACAATTACCTTTCTTCTCCCGATGACATATACGTATCCCCTTCACAAATCAAATTGTTTGGTTTAAAAACAGGCGACACCGTGGTTGGTGCAATAAGACCTCCCAAAGAAGGAGAAAAATATTTTGCCCTCTTGAAGGTTTCGCGTATCAATGGTTTGGAACCTCAGGCCATTCGCGATCGCGTCCCATTTGATTACCTGACGCCGTTGTTTCCCAACGAAAAATTTAGATTGAACGTGAGTCCGGTAGGACGCGATTATGGAAATCGGATGATTGATTTATTTACCCCAATTGGAAAAGGCCAACGTGCGCTCATCGTAGCCCAACCAAAGACCGGTAAGACCTTCTTACTGAAAGATTTGGCCAATGCGATTTCCTATAACCATCCAGAATGTTACATGATCGTCTTGCTTGTAGACGAGCGTCCTGAAGAGGTTACCGACATGAAGCGCAGCGTCAAAGCGGAAGTGATCTCCTCAACATTCGATGAACCGGCCGACAACCACGTGCGCGTGGCAAATATCGTGTTGGAAAAAGCAAAAAGGATGGTGGAATGTGGTCATGATGTGGTCATCCTTTTGGATTCCATTACCCGTCTTGCACGTGCTTACAATACGGTCGCACCATCTTCTGGGAAAGTGCTCTCCGGTGGGGTGGAAGCCAACGCTTTGCAAAAGCCTAAAAAGTTTTTCGGCGCTGCCCGGAAAATTGAAAATGGTGGTTCCCTCACCATCATTGCCACCGCTTTGATCGATACCGGTTCAAAAATGGATGGTGTAATTTTCGAAGAATTCAAAGGAACAGGAAACATGGAGCTTCAGCTGGACAGAACCCTGGCCAACAAGAGACTGTATCCATCCATCGACCTCACGAAGTCCAGTACCCGCCGAGAAGATTTGCTTTTGGATGATTCTACCATTCAAAAGATGTTTGTACTGCGCAATCATTTAGCCGACATGAAACCGGAAGAAGCGGTCGAATTTGTCAAAAAACACATGACCGGCACCATGAACAACGAAGAGTTCTTGATTTCGATGAACAGCTAAGATTCAGCTGTGCTGCAGCGGTGAAAGTTTAAATCGGGATTTATTAAATTCCTTGAATGCAGCTTAAGGTATTGGCTATCTGTGATTTACTAATCCGTTGCGGCCGATCGAAGCAGATTGCAGAAGTATTTTAAAATATTTGTAGAAAAGTAAAATTGTGTTATCTTTGCAATCCCTTTTAAAAAGCTACTGATAATCATAGAATTATGAAAAGGACATTTCAACCTTCCAGAAGAAAACGCGTGAACAAGCACGGATTCAGGAGCCGTATGGCGTCAAAAAATGGACGCAAGGTGCTTGCTCGTAGAAGATCAAGAGGCCGGGGCCGGTTGAGTGTCTCCGATGAGAAGGGACTGAAGTAATCAGACCTGCCTGGTGAGCCAGCGACTTTTTTTTCCGGAAGGGCTCCGACTAAAATCCAGAAAACAGATTGAACAGTTATTCAAGCAAGCTGATTCCAGTTTTGCCTTTCCTTTGTTGTTAAAATATAAAATCCCTACCATTGCTTCGGCATCATTGCCAGAGGAAGCCGCTCCACAATTTGCTGTTTCGGTGTCCAAAAAATCATTTAAAAGAGCTTGCGACCGAAATACGATCAAGCGCCGCATACGTGAAGCCTACCGCCTGCATTGGCAAGATTACATTTCCGGACAATCGATCCACATGATGTTTATCTATGTTGGAAAATCCATGCCCGATTATCCAAGCATTGAGCGATCGCTGCTGCGCATATTAAAAAACCTTCGCAACAACATCCCAAACAATATTACCTGATGGCTGCAAGCTTTGGTTTGGTCTGAACGGGAATTTTTAAAACCATTTGATACAGCCAGGATTTTTCGATGAGCTTTTTATCTTCCTGTATTTCCAACAACTTCCTTTCTTTTGTTTTTTGATCAATCGATAAACAATGCATCAACCACCCTGCGATGGATAGAAAGTTGGAATAATAATCCTTGTGATATCCAATTTTTTTGGTTCGCCGGATGAGATTTTTCGTAGCCAATAATTGATTATTCATCCATTCCAGTTCATCAATCTCATAATGGATTTTGATCATCTCCACGCGCGCATTCAATTCGATGAGCGGATCCTTAAACAAACTGGTGTTGAGCAAGTACAAAGCTTGTTGGTATTGCCCCTTTTCCTTCATGATTTTTGCAGCACAAAACTGATAAATCATGATCCGATCCCTTTGATCTACCATGGGTTTGTACCGCTCCAACAAGGTGCTTGCAAGCTCTAAATCCTGCATGCGGATGCATAGGACGATGATGTTTTTGTAGGTCAGCGAGCTCATCACCCCATAATCCAATATCCATCCGCGCAAAATGCAGTGCTGAAACAAATCCAAGGTGACCTTGAAAAAGTCTTGACGGTTTTGGTTGATTTTACGTATGCCATAATTCAATGCGGTGACGTATAGTTCACGCCCGAATTCAAATTCAAAATCTTGCTCATACCGATTCAGACAATCCAGGTAATCAAAAAAGATGGATTCGTCCCCAGGCTGTTTGAAGAGTTGAATAGCCAATACATAAACTTTGAGTTCTGGAATGTGGTTCCAATCCAATTGAAGCGCCTGTGCAAACCATTGAGCGGACTGTGCTTCCATTTGTACAGCCCTTCCTATGGCTTCTTGTGACAATTGCTCCAAATAAATGCGCAAGCGTTGAATCAAACCCGCGATTTCCAAATGATCGGTACAATCTTTAAAATCAAAATGTGTAAAACGATTTTTAAACGATTCGTAAGAAAGAACTTCCATTTCCATCTGATGCATGTAAGAAAATTTGGAAGGATTCCACCGGTTGTTTGCGCGTAGTGCTTTCTTAAAATGGGATGCAATTCGTTCAAATGATTTGATGCGCTGTGTTCTGCGCAGATGCCGAATCAGATTCAAGGTGATCTCGGCTTCATTTTGACTCCCTTCCTCGACCCATAGAAATTTGCGCAGCAAAGCGGCAATCTCAGAAAAAAATAACCGAACCTTTACGTCGTCATAATCCTGCTTCGGATGCAGGCATTGGTGAATCTTCCTTTTAATGCCCTCCAATGGGCTGTTCGGGTGGTCCAAAAAACACTGAAATGCATCCGTCAGCTTTGAATTGCCATTGAAATAGGGGGATTCAAGAAATGCCTTAAACCTTTGTTTTTGTTTGACGTTCAGGGAATTATATAAATCAATGGCCCAGGGAGTTTTCATTGTAAACTACAATTAATGTTATTATTATGCTATATATCAATCAATTATGTAATTAATAGCAATCATTTTTCCTACAAATCTATATTTTTTTATTTTTCCTGAGGAATGTTTTCTTCTACTTTTGTTATTGTAATTGTGTCTTTGACCATGAAAAGATTTATCAGAAGACCGGCCGAAATGGCTATTTTAAGTACCGCCATTTTATTCCTGCTCGCGCAGTCATTGTCTGCACAAGATACCGTGCGGCTATTCCTCGTAGATAAAGGATGGGTGGGCGACACCAACATCATCGAAGTGCGCGCATCGAATTTTAGAGAGATTACCGCTTTTCAATTGAGTTTTTCAGAAATCAATAAATTGGGACGATTCGCGTCGCTTGAGTTTTTTAATCTCCCCGGATTTACCAACTCAAACTACAATTTCATTCCTACTTTTTCCAGCTTGGTCCTCAATTACGACAATGCATTCACCAATGGGGTCACCATCCCAGATGGAGACGTACTGTTTCGCATTCGTTGGACCTCGCAACCCGGACAACAGCATTGCTACCATGCTTCCAATGCACCGATCATCATGGAATTTTTAAACTCCAAGTTTGAATCGCTTCCGGTAAGAACCTATAATAGTTGCGAACAGGTCCAGATCATTCCTGCTTTCTTCAACGTTTTCCAGGATGCAAACGGAAATTGTGCTTTTGATCTCAATGAAGCCGTGTTTAATGATTTTACCATCATCGACCTCTACAATGGCACGGAAAGAATTTTGAAAAATCCACAATACCTGCTCATCCCCGCCTCTGAATACGGCATCCATCAATTTTACGTCTCCCTACCCAATAGCTATTGGACCAGTTGCTCGCAAAAAACCGAAATCATTGACGCGAACACTCGCATTCTCAGCATTCAATTCGGATTGCAAGCGCAAATAAATTGTCCGCAACTGGCGGTTGAAATATCCAACCCTTTGGTGCGTCGTTGCATCGAAACCCATTACGCTGTTAGCTATGAAAATGTAGGAACCCAAACGGAAAACAACGCCGTGCTCCGCATCACTTTGGATAGCTTCATGATTTTCAATCGGGCCTCCATTCCTCCATCATCAGTCCAAGGCTCCACCATCGAATTCAATCTTGGAAAATTAGAGCCTTTCCAAAATGGTAAAATTCAGCTCAGCGTGACCTTGGATTGCAATCGTACGGTGACCGGACAAACGCATTGTGTCAAAGCAGAGATGTTTCCAAAAATAAACTGCTTCAGTTCACCCAACTGGTCTGGAGCCCACCTGGAAGTAGGTGGACGTTGCGAAGATGGTAAAGTGAAATTCCGCATCCTGAATTCCGGACAACAAAACATGTCAGAACCCACGCAATACTGGATTGTGGAAGATGACATCATGCCCGGATTCAAAAAGAATGTATTGCTCAACAAAGATGCATTTTTAGATCTAGAATTTCCTGCAAACGGAAAAACCTACAGACTTTGTGTGGATCAGGTTCCGTTTCATCCCGGATTTTCCAATCCATCGGTGGCCCTCGAAGGCTGTGGCAGAAACCAGTTGGGCGATTTTAGCCGTGGATTTGTGTTGCAGTTTCCCGAAGACGAAGAAGACCTTCATACTGCCATTGATTGTCAACAATCCATTGGGTCTTTTGATCCAAATGACAAAACCGGCTGGCCTTATGGTTATAGCAATGAACGATACATTGAACCCGACCGGATGCTTGATTACCGAATCCGTTTTCAAAATACCGGAAACGACACTGCTTTTCGGGTGGTAGTGGTTGACACCCTGAGTCCGTGGTTTGATTTGGAAAGTTTCCGCATGACGGAGGCTTCTCATCCTTATCAAATCCGGTTGGTAGATCGGATCCTTACTGTGGTTTTTGATTCGATCTACCTTCCTTACCGTGATATCAATGAACAAGGCTCACAAGCTTATTTTCAATATCAAATCAAACCCATTGAAAAAGCACCTTTGAAAACCAAAATACTCAACAACGCTTCCATTGTATTTGATTTCAATCAACCCTTCCTCACCAACACCACCCTCCATACACTTTCAAAAGACTTTATCATTGTTTCAACTGACACACCCGCCGATCCTGGAGAACACTATGTGAACATTTTTCCCAATCCCAACGCAGGAATTTTCCGCGTTGACTGCCAAGGCCTGAAACAAGATGTCCTGCTGAGCATATACAACGCTCGCGGAGAGATTTGTTTCAGGCAATCTTGCCAGGAATTGCCCGCTGAAATCCAAATTCAACACTTCATGAACAGTGGATTGTATTGGTTGCATATACAAGACCGCAACGGAATCGTTGCTACCAAAAAATTGCTGATTCAGATGAAGCACTGATACACCAGTTGCCTTCTTACAAAATTTGAAAAAACCAAAAAAGAAATTCAACCGGGAACGCCTGAGTTGAGCTTGAAAATTGTGACGAGGTCAACCCGGTATGCAGCCGCATACCGGGACCTTTTTTCTTTGACCCCATGATCCTCTATGGCATGTTCTGGGCTTAACAAACCCATCCAATTTTTTCATAAAACAATCCCTTCCCCTTTTTGTGTTATTACCGTTCACATAGTCACTCTGCGAGATCTTATCGCCATTGTCAGTTGCTTGATTTATCCATTTACAAATTAGGATTTTGGAACCATTTTTCAATTGAATTATTTTGAAGAATTCAATCATTTAGAAAATGATATATTGGAAGCTTTCTGTGTTCCTCAATTTATTCTAAATGAAAACCTCGATCGTCTACTTTTGCTCAGCATTATCCATCTTCTTCTCTTGCAGCTCTCCATCCGACGTTAAAGACAAACTAATAACCGTTGCGGAACACAACGACTCCTCAAATTATCACTGGAAAAAACAATTGGAGACTGCCTCATGGGACAAAAGCTACAATTTTCAAATGGTGGTGATTCGGGATACTTTATGGGTCTTGCATCCTGATGGAAACTGGTTTTCGCCTGATGGCGAACAGTGGACAAAATCCAGCCTGCCCAATGCCATCAACAACCTTGCCTTTTTGGATTACATCGTTTTCCAAGACGCACTTTACGGTCTCGGCTTTTTTGAGGGTAATATTGAGCGTTATGTTTTTAAACCTCAGGTTTACAAATCTTCCAATCTACTCTACTGGGACCTTTTGACCGAACATAGCAATCTTCCACATCGATTCTTCTATCATCCTTTTGTATTCGGTGATAAAATATGGATCCTTGGTGGAGAGGATACCAGCCAACAATACGAAGATCTTTGGAGTTCAAGTGATGGCATTCATTGGACTCAGGAAAGCTTGCACTTGTCCTGTGGAAAAAGAAGCAGCAGTCAAATTATATCGGCCTTCGGAAAATTGTTTTTGCTGAACAACGATGTCTGGAGTTCTACAAACGGTCTTCAATGGACAATTGAAACCTCAGAGATCCTCAAAGGCGAATCGTTGTTTGGATATTCTGCAGTGGTATTTGATAAAAAAATTTGGCTGATCGGATGCAACCGAAATGGAAATTTTACCAGTGAAGTACTGGCTTCTTCCGATGGTAAAAATTGGGAAGCATTGGACGCTCCTTGGAGCCCGCGCGGAGGCGTGGCAACGGCTGTTTTTAAAAATAAAATTTATATCACTGGAGGGAAATTCGGAGGCCTTGAAGCAAATAACCACACTACGCGATTTGAATACAGCAACGATGTATGGGTACTCGAAAAGATAATGGAAGAAGGTTCGAAGTGAACACAATTTAAACGCGATGCAAAGTGTGTACGTAAAATCCTTTGCTCGAAACCGGCATGTTTTCTAATACAATGAATGGGTTCCTAAATAAACCCACATGGCTCGTTGAATGTCTAAAAGAACTATTGTTCTTTCCCGTGACACTCACAACTAATTGCGATGCCCAGCAACCACAAACGCTGAAAATTTCAAGCATGGCTTGTCTCGCTTAACGACTCTGCAGAGGGTATAAATCAAAAAAGATTGCCATATGAGTTACTACACAATCGCAGTAATTTTAGATTCTCCATCAAACCAATGAACATTCAATCCTACAACTTCTCTCCGGGTAAACCCTGATTTTTACATCCAATAAGGGTATTTATCCTGAAAATCATGTGAAAAATGGCAAAGCTTACAGAGCTTGACTTAAATTTGATTCTACAAAACGTACACAATTATGTTCAACCCCACACACACGCCTAAATGGCTTTGTTTATTCACTTTTGTTTTGTTTTCTCTGGTGTTCCAAAATGCATTTGCCCAAAGCAACATTTATGAATTGATGGAAAGAGAAGACCTCAGCATCCAGGAAGTTGAGTCCTGGGCCAACGATTATTTTAGCCGAGTAGGAACCGGACAAGGTACCGGATTCAAGCAGTACCAGCGATGGCTTTACGAAAGAAAGTTTCACTTGGATGAAAACGGATATTTCATCTCTTCTGAAAGAGAAGATCGCGCCTATTACGAGGGATTGAGGTCCATGGGTGTTCAAAAAAGAACCACCATGACCTGGTCCGAATTGGGGCCAAGCGGCTGGAGTTATACCAGTGGCTGGAATCCTGGCGTAGGAAGAATTACTTCTGTGGCTGTGGATCCTACCGACACCACAAAAATTTATGTAAGCTCACCCGGAGGAGGACTTTGGAAAAGCACCAACAGCGGCACAAGCTGGACTCCGCTGATTGATTTTGTAAATTCCTCGTGGATGAGTGTTTACAACTTATGCATCGATCCGAACAACACGTCCACTTTGTACGCTGCGTTGAGCTCAGGCGGTGTATTGAAGTCAACCAATTCCGGAACCACCTGGACGACCACAGGAAGTGGCCCATCCACCAGCCGGAGAGTGAGGGTCCATCCCAGCAACTCCAGCATTGTTTTTTGCACGGCAAACAATGGTATCTATAGATCCACCAATGGGGGAACCAACTGGACGCAGGTGAATTCCATGACCATGGAAGACATTGAGTTCAAACCCGATAACCCAGATATCATGTATGCCTCCGGATCAGGTAGCAGCTCCGTTTGGAGGTCTACAGACAATGGTGTAACCTGGACCGCGCTGACCAGTGGAAATGGCATCACCAATACAGGCAGAACACTCTTGGGTGTATCTCCCAATGATCCAAACATCGTGTACGCTGTGCAAGCAAGCGGAAGTGTATTTGGAAGATTGTACAAATCAACCGATGGGGGTCAAAACTATATAACCACGGTTGTTGGAAATCCGTCGGCCGGTACCAATTATTTTGGATACGAATCCAATGGTACCGGAACCACAGGCCAAGCGACCTATGACATGGCCATTTGCGTAAATCCTCAAAACGCATCGGAAGTACACATCGCTGGAATCATTTGTTGGAAATCCACCAACGGTGGAACCAGTTTTGTTGCAGAAACCGTTTGGTATTACCCCAATTCAACCGGCTATAACCATGCCGATGTCCATGCTTTGGAATGGGTCAACAACACCATTTATTCTGGTTCTGATGGAGGCGTTTATAAAAGCATTAACCAAGGAGGCGATTGGATTGATCTCTCCGCTGGACTTGGTATCCGTCAATTTTACCGGATTGCCTGCGCCAAGACCAATGCCAATGTAATAACCACCGGCGCTCAAGACAATGGATCTTCATTCAGAAGATCCACCGGCTCTTGGATCGATTGGTTGGGTGCAGATGGAATGGATAACATCATCAGCCCCTCCAATGCCGACATTGCCATTGGAACCAGTCAATACGGTGACATTTATAAAACAACCAATGCTGGAGCAAGTTACTCGAACCTCTCCAAACCGGCGAGTGGTAATTGGGTCACTCCTTTGGTCATGCACCCAACCAACCATGACACCGTTTATGGCGCATGGACAGGCGTGTGGAGATCATCCAATGGCGGTACATCTTGGAGCAATTTATCCCCAACCATAACCGTCACCCTGGATGCATTAGCAGTTTCTCCAGCAAATACAAAATACATTTACACTTCTAAAGGAAGTACCTTATACCGAACCAGCAACGGCGGTACAAGTTGGTCCTCAGTCACCGCTCCAGCTACCATCAATTCTATTTACGTCAGCAAAAACGATCCAAATAAAATCTGGATTGCTTGCAACAGCACCACCAACAGAGTTTATGTTTCCACCGATATGGGATCCACCTATTCCGATCTTTCGTCTGGATTGCCTGCGCTGTCTGCAAGATCCGTTGTCGTGGATGAAGATGCTTCCGGAACAATCTATGTGGGCATGAACATCGGAGTCTATTATCGCGATAGCATCACCAACACCTGGGCAGAACACGGCACAGGATTGCCTCTGGTTGCCATTAACGAAGTTGAATTTCAGAAAAGCGGTGGAAAGCTCCGTGTCGCAACTTATGGAAGAGGTGTTTGGGAAAGCAATTTACAAAGTCCAAATCCTGTCTGTGATGCCCCCACCGGTTTGAACACAACCAACATCACCAGCAGCAGTGCAATCCTCAATTGGAATGCAGTCAATGGAGCCGTAAGCTACCGCGTTGAATACAAACTCGCGACCAGTGGAACATGGACCATCTTACACCAATCATGGCCTAGTAACAGCTATTTTCTGGGAGGCCTAAGTCCATCGACCGCTTATGATTGGCGCGTTCGAACCAATTGCAGCAGCACCAACAGTGGTTATGCACAAAGTGCATTCACCACCACTGCCCCTTGTGGCGAACCTAGCAATTTGAGTTGGTCAGCAACTTCAAGCACTGCAACACTGAGCTGGAGTCCGGTCAGTGGAGCCCTTACTTATTCGGTAGATTACAAGTTAGCAAGCTCAGGTACCTGGACTTCCACTGCTGGGACTAGCACCACAAACATCACCATCACGGGGTTGAATGCCGGAAAATATGATTGGCGCGTCAAAGCCAATTGCAGTGGCGGAAGCAGTAATTTTGTTCAATCAGATTTTTTGATTCACTGTGCTTCCAAAGGCACCAGCGCAGACGATGGATACATCGATTTTGTCGGCTTGGGGACCATAAACAGGACTTCCGGTAACGATGGTGGTTATTACGACGCGACTGCTTTATCAACCAATCTTCAAGCCGGAACAAGCTATACCATCACTTTTTCACCTGGCTATCCTGGAGTCAAGAAAAAAGTATATTTCCGCGTATACATTGACTACAACCGCGATGGAGATTTCGCTGATACAGGTGAAAGGGCCGTCCAAACCACCTACAACAATACGGCGAATAAATCCGTAACATTCATCGTTCCAACATCGGTGACTATTGGAAAAACACGCATGCGTGTCATCATGTCGCCTACCGCACAACAAACGTATTGCGGTACGTATGCGAGCGGAGAAACGGAAGACTACTCCATACAACTCCTAGCTGCTCCAAGCCAACAAACCGAACTGGATCCAATTCAGATGGTCACTGAAATGGATATTTTCCCCAACCCTGCTTACGAACAATTGACCGTAAATTATCGGCTTGAAAAAGATGTAGAAGAAATTTCATTCCGCATCATTGCTTTCAACGGCCGCGCAGTGGGTGGAAGTCGGGTGTTTGGAAAATTGGGTGAAAATACCCACCCCTTAGACATCCGGTCTTTGCCTCCTGGAACGTATTTGCTACAAATGATACATTCCGGAAAACAACTGACCAAGTCGTTTATCATTGTGCATTAAATAAATCACAATCAAAATTTTTCAGGGATACTAACAGTTGTTAGTATCCCTTTTTTATTCAACAACAAAATTTTGATCCAAAATTTTGGAATTTGCCCGTATTTTGCAGCCGATGTTCTGGAATTCAGTGGTTTCCGCCATACCCGGTTTTGTGTTTGATCTTGATGGTGTTCTGGTCAGTACGGCCGATCAACATTTCAAGGCCTGGAAATCTATTGCCCAACGATTTGGGGTACAACTGGATGCCGCTTTCAACGAACAACTGAAAGGGGTTAGCCGAAAAGAATCGCTGGAGCTTATCTTGAATGCAGCCCATATGCTTGCAAGCCCCGAACAAAAAGAACAGTGGATCCATGATAAGAACCAACTGTACCTGGAATTGATTGCAGACCTCAGCGAAGATTCTTTACTGCCCGGTGTTTTGCGTTTTCTCGATCGCTGCCGGTCCACACAAGTGCCCATGGCTCTAGCATCTGCAAGTCAAAATGCACTCTCCATATTGGAACGAACTAAAATCATATCCTATTTTCAGGTTGTTGTCGATGGACTTTCCGTTACAAAATCGAAACCTGATCCGGAAGTATTCTTGAAAGCTGCTGAAGGACTTCAATTGCCGCCACAAGCATGCATCGTATTCGAGGATGCTCAAAAAGGATTGATTGCAGCAAAAGCTGCAGGAATGCATTTGGTCGGCATAGGCTCAGCAGAAAACCTCCAACTTGCAGATTTTGTCATTCCGGGTTTTGAAAATTTCCTGCCGCAGGATATCATACAATGGTTCGACATTCACAATAAATGATTCAATGAAACACTATTTAACCACGGATCCCTGGAAAATCATTGAAAATGGATTTCATCCAGCGTATCAAAAAAACAGTGAAAGCATTTTCAGCATTGGAAATGGTCGGATGGGCGGAAGGGCCAATTTTGAAGAAGGGTATGGAGACGAACAGTTGTTAGGCAATTACGTTGCCGGCATATATTATCCCGATAAAACTCGGGTCGGTTGGTGGAAAGTTGGTTATCCTGAATATTACGCAAAGGTACTGAATGCAGCACACTGGTCGGGTGTTCAAATATTTGTTAATGGTCGATTGCTGGATCTTTCCAAATGCACTATCCATGCCTTCCAAAGAATTCTGCACTTAGACAAAGGTCATATTGAACGAAAGGTGAGTCTCGAAACGGAAAATGGAGTTCCACTTGAATTGCACGTAATCCGTTTTTTGAGCATGGCTTGGGACGAAGGCGGCGCCATGCAATACCATTTGTATGGAATGGAAGATGCAACAGAAATAAAATTTATTTCGTATTGCGATTTCAATATTCGCAATGAGGATGCCCATTACGAAGAAGACTTTTGGATGGCAGAAAATGAACTTTACCATTCCAATAAATTGATTTTACAAGCTAAAACACGGAAGACTGAATTTTCAGTGGCGTCCGGCATTTCCAATCGTTTTATTTTGAACGGACTGGTCCTGGAAGAAGAATATTCCACCACTTTGCAAACCAGGTACGGAAGTCAGGAAATCCAATCCATCTTGCACGCCGGTGACCATCTTTGCCTTGAAAAATCGGTATGCCAGATTAGTTCACTCGATTACGCACCCGAAAGCTTAGCAAACCAATGTCTGGAAAAATTGACCTGGTGGTCCGCCATCCCTTTTGATCAACGGCTTGCAGATCAGGGCGCCCACTGGAGGGAAATCTGGGAACGTGCAGACATTCTCATCGAAGGTGATCCGGAAGCTCAACAAGGTGTACGCTTCAATATTTTTCATTTATTCCAAACATATACCGGCAAAGATGCACGTTTGAACATTGGGCCCAAAGGATTTACCGGCGAACGTTACGGAGGGGCAAGTTATTGGGATACCGAAGCCTACTGCCTCCCATTTTTCTTAGGGACGGCCCCATCGGGTGTTGCACAGCAATTGCTGAAATACCGTCACCATCATTTGCCATTGGCCATCCAAAACGCAAGCAAACTCGGTTTTACCAAGGGTGCCGCTTTATTTCCAATGGTGACCATGAATGGAGAAGAATGCCACAATGAATGGGAAATTACGTTTGAAGAAATTCACCGGAACGGAGCCATGGTGTATGCTTTGTACGATTATGCTCGCTATACAGGTGATACGCGCTATGTTGAAACTTTTGGACTTCCCGTGATCATTGCCATCAATCGGTTTTGGTGTCAACGCGTGCATTGGTCGGAGCCAAAACAAAAATTTGTGATACATGGCGTAACAGGGCCCAATGAATACGAAAACAATGTAAACAACAATTGGTATACCTTGTACATTGCCAAGTGGTGTTTGGAATATGGTTTGGAATTCTTGGAAACATGTAAAACAAATGAACTGCAGTTTTCCGAATTGTTATCCCGCGAAAATCTGTCCGTCGAAGAGTTGCGCCAATGGAAACACATTGCGGAAAATATGTACCTCCCTGAAAATCCCAGCCTTGGTATTTTCTTGCAACAAGATGATTACCTTGATAAAGAATTGCTTTTTGTTTCAGACATTCCGGCAGATCAATTGCCTCTGAATCAGCATTGGAGTTGGGACCGGATTTTACGCTCATGCTTCATCAAACAAGCCGATGTAATCCAAGGTCTTTTCTTTTTTAAATCACATTTTTCGTTGGAAACCATCCGCAAAAATTTTGAATTCTACGAACCACGCACCCTGCACGAATCGTCATTGTCCCCATGCGTACACAGTATTCTGGCCAGTTGGTTAAATTGCATGGACAAAGCATATACCTTGTTCATGCAGGCTTCGCGATATGACCTCATCGACTTCAACCACGACACTTGCGATGGTTTGCACATCACCAGCATGGCGGGGAGTTGGATGGCGGTAATCAAAGGATTTGCAGGCCTCGAAGTCCTTAACGATACCATTGTATTCAATCCGCACTTGCCGGCTCATTGGAAAAGTCTTGCATTCAGTTTCATGTGTAAAAATGAAAGGATTCTGGCTAAGTTCGACGGTTCCACTTTGCGAATCAATAATCCCGGAAATCATTCTTTCGTTCTCCATGCCTTTGGAGAAATACATGCTTTGCCCGCAAAACAAGAAATCATAATTAACCACCACTGATTCATGAGATACCTTTTTCTTTATTCCATTCTATTCGTTGCACCTAAATTAAATTTTGCTCAAGAAAAAATGGTTTTTCCTTCGCCTTCCTGGCTGGATACCTCCATTGTTTACGAAGTAAACATCCGTCAATACACGCCTGAAGGTACGTTCAAATCATTTCAACAACATTTACCGAGATTGCAAAAAATGGGTGTTAACTTGTTGTGGCTTATGCCCATTTATCCAGTGAGTTCCCTCAAACGCAAAGGTTCACTCGGAAGTTATTACTCCGTTGCGTCGTATACGGAGGTAAATCCCCAATTTGGAACTAAAATGGATTTGAAAAATCTGATTGATGATGCCCATCAACGGGGAATGCGCGTAATTCTGGACTGGGTACCCAACCACACGGGTTGGGAACATTCCTGGGTTTTTTCATTTCCCGAATGGTACACAAAAGATCCCGTCAGGGATACCATCATCCATCCATTGCAAACCGATTGGTACGATGTCGCCGACTTAAATTACGATCAATACCCCATGAGAAATGAAATGATTCGGTCCATGTTGTATTGGATAGACGAATTTCAAATAGATGGTTATCGATGTGATATGGCATCCATGGTTCCTATGGACTTTTGGTCGGAAGTGCGTGCTGCTTTGAAAAGAAGAAAAAAACCTTTGTTCCTGCTTGCAGAATCGGAAGAAGCCCAACTGCTCAATGATCAATTGTTTCATGCCAATTACGCTTGGCCCTTTATGCATCTTTGCCGAGACATCGTCGCTGGTAAAAAGAATGCTCAAGATCTTAGAAACCTTTTGAGAGAAGATTCGACGATAAGTAAACATGGACATCACATTTATTTTACGAGCAACCACGACGAAAACAGTTGGAAGGGAACTGAAAAAGAAATGCTTGGAGACGCTGCGCCCATGTTCGCTGCTATGTGTTTTGTTCTCAATGGCATACCGCTCATTTACAATGGCCAGGAAGAACCCTTAGAAAAAAAATTGCGGTTCTTCGATAAAGACGCCATTCCTTTTAAAGACTACCATTTACAGCATTTTTACCAACAATTATGTCAGTTGCGAAAAAGCCATCCTTCATTGCATTTATCCAATGCCAAAAACATTGATTTTACCTTAGCAACCCAATCGCCCAATTGCGTTTTTGGAATGATCAGACAAACGGAAGAAGAAAAGATGCTCTGCCTGTTTAACCTGTGCAATCAATCGGTAACATTGGAAGTTCCTCATCTCTTGGCAGATGAAAAGTATCTTGATTGGTTTTTAGGGAAGACACAAAAATTTAAAACGGGAAATACCATGGAACTACAACCCTGGGATTATAAAATTTACATTAAAAATTAAACATGCAATCATCCGATTCAAAACCAAACCTGAGTTTTTGGCAGATCTGGAATATGAGCTTTGGCTTTCTGGGCATTCAATTTGGCTGGGGCCTCCAAATGGCCAACATGAGTGCCATTTACAAATTTCTCGGAGCCGAAAACCACCAAATTCCTTTGTTATGGCTGGCTGCGCCTATGACGGGTTTGCTTGTTCAGCCTTTCATTGGCTACCTGTCTGATCGCACGTGGAATGCATTCGGACGAAGAAAACCCTATTTCCTGATTGGCGCCCTACTGTCTTCTTTGTGCTTGGTGCTCATGCCCAACTGTTCAGCCTTGTGGATGGCCGCTGGACTTTTGTGGATCCTCGATGCATCCATCAACATCAGCATGGAACCTTTTCGGGCTTTTGTATCGGACCTTTTGCCCGAAAAACAGTTGACAAAGGGATTCACCATGCAAAGTTTTTTCATTGGGCTGGGCGCCGTGATTGCTTCCTCCATGCCATGGATATTTACTCACTGGTTTGGTTTTGACAATGACCCCTCCAAAGGGATTCCTGACTCAGTGCGTTATTCCTTCTACATTGGGGCCGCCGTATTCTTCTTCGCAATCCTTTACACGGTCTTCACAACCAAGGAATATCCACCGAATCCACAAACCATGCAATCTCTGAAAGAAAATAAGATTGGTTGGATTCAGGGCTTCAAAGAAATTCTTCAAAATATTCGCAACATGCCCATCGTCATGCGAAAACTTGCAAGGGTACAATTTTTTACATGGATGGGGTTGTTCTTGATGTGGTTTCACTACAGTGATGCAGTGGCCATCCATTTTTTTAAGGCAAGTTCAAATCAGGATCCGGAATATATTCGTGGAATCGAGTACGCCGGACTCATGTTTGCACTGTATTCGCTGGTAACCTTTCTTTTCAGTTTTGGATTGAAGTCACTAGCAGAACACATCGGTAAAATCAAAGCACATCAATATTGCTTGTGGGCCGGCGGACTGGGTTTGTTGAGCATGTTATTGCACCGTCAACCCGATTTACTTTTCATCGGTATGGTGGGTGTGGGCATTGCATGGACAAGCACCTTGTCCATGCCTTATGCAATCTTTGCACCACACCTGCCGGAAGGAAAATCAGGTGTCTACATGGGTATATTCAACTTTTTCATCGTGCTGCCAGAAATTCTTGCCGCTTTATTTTTTGGCTGGGTCATGAAACATATTTTTCATCAAAACACTTTGTATGCAGTCGCAGCGGGCGGATGCATGTTCCTCTTGGCGGGATGCTTGTGTTATTTCGTAGATGATCAAAAAAATCAACAATCATGACCTCATTTTCCTGTTCCGTACTCTGGAAACGCTATGAACGATTGACGTTCGCTTTATTACTAACATTTGTTAGTACCTGCATGCTTTTTGCCAGTCCCGCCAAACTTCAACGAAACCAGCTGACACTCCTACAAAAGTCTTCTTTTCGGGTGGATCCTCCTTTCTGGTGGGTGAATATGCCTGATCAGCGCTTGCAATTGTTGATTCAAGACAGTGCTGCTGCAAAAGCACAACTTCACTTATCGGATGCAAGGATACACATCATTCAGAAAGATGTTTTGGAAAATCCCGATTACGTCAGCATTTGGTTGGATTTAAGAAACGTGAAAAAGGCTTGTACTTTTTCCATCCAATTAAAATGGGGAAACATTACCAAAAACTATCCATATCAACTGCTCATGCGCAATCCTACCCAAACCAAAGGTTTAAACGGTGGTGATTTGCTTTATCTGATCATGCCCGACCGGTTCAGCAATGGAAATCTATCCAACGATGCAATTCCCGGTATGCAACAATCCAACATCAACCGATCAGAAATGTACCAACGTCATGGAGGTGACCTGGACGGAATACTACAACACCTGGATTATTTACAACAAACCGGAATCACCACCCTGTGGCTGAACCCTTTTCAAGAAAATGATCAACCGAGTACTTCCTATCATGGATACGCCATTACCGATCATTACAATGTTGATCCACGCCTGGGTACCAATGCTGATTATCAACTTCTGAGCAATAGGCTGCACAAACAAAAAATGAAACTGGTCATGGATGTGGTACTCAATCATTGTGGGAACCAACATTATTTCATACGGTCATTACCATCTAAAAACTGGTTGCATCAATGGGATAGCTTCACACGCACGCATTACAATGCATTGCCGCTACTGGATCCCAACGCAATCCCGGCAGAAAAAAAATTGCTGGTGGAAGGTTGGTTTGACAAACACATGCCCGATCTGAATCAGGACCATCCGGTTCTGAAACAATACCTGATTCAGAATACCCTGTGGTGGTGTGAATTTGCACAGTTGGACGGGTTGCGGGTCGATACTTGGTTTTATTCTGATCAAAAGTTTATGCAGGATTGGTTGCGAGCCGTCTACGCTTACAATCCCAAACTTAGCATATTCTCCGAATCATGGGTACAAGGCTGCGGCGTACAATCATTTTTTAACAGCGATCATTACTTGGGCAAGAACGCACCGCCCGTCGCTCCCATTGATTTTCAAGTGGCCTTTTCCATCCATGAAGCCTTGACCAAAAACTACAGTTGGGAAGGCGGTATCAGTAAATTACATAGTACATTGTCGCAGGATTACCTTTTTAGAAATCCATATCAGCATTTAATCTTCTTAGACAATCATGATCTGAGCAGAATTTTTTCCATCCTGGGTGAAGACCTTGCAAAATGGAAACAAGCCATCACACTGCTGATGACTTTGCGTGGAATACCTTCGGTATATTATGGAACAGAAATTCTGATGAAGAATTTTTCGGATCCCGATGGGAAAGTGCGCGAAGATTTTCCTGGAGGATGGCCATTGGACACCATTTCAGCATTTTTACCGAACCAAATGCCAAAATCAAGCCAAGAAGCTTACTCCTTTTTTACTCGACTGAGTTCATTCCGTAAATCAAACACTGATTTCTTTGCACAAGCCAAATTCCATCAATGGTTGCCACAAAACGGTTTGTATGCTTACAGCCGAAAAACAGCTGAACGAATGTTGCTGGTGATCATCAACACAGACGATCAAATCCTGAGTAAAAATTTTCAACAAACGATGCCTGAACTCATCGGACGAAAAGCATTTGACATCCTCCAAAATGAATATGTAAACATTGCATCAAGTGTATCTGTACCTGGAAGAGGGGTATTGATCCTGGATGTTTCACTCTAGCCTTGATGTCTCTCTCATTTGAAAGGCGCGCGAAACCCTGGGCATTTCATGGATTCGCAAGAGTGTAGCTTGAAATTCAAGATTTCAAAAAATCAGGAACAAATTGTTCTTGCGCTCCAATTCAATGGATGGCCAGTTTGATGATGGTTTGCTTTGGTGAATTTTGTAAGGCCCTGATAAAATAAATTCCGGTGGGGAGTACGTGAGACCACTGTAACAAATATTTACCATCACCAATCCGTTCCCATTCCATACGGTGTTCGCGCCCCGTTGCATCTTGCAATACAAATGCTCTACAATCCCAGGGGACGTTGATAATGCATTGCTGTTGCGCCGGATTGGGAAATACCCAAGCTTTCAAAGATTGGTCGGCCAAGTCAACCTGCGTCAACAAATCTCGGTGGTCTACCAGCAAATGCATGCTTCCAGGTGGCAATACAAATTCATGCTCCGAGCCACCAATGTAAATACTGTCAGCAGTAAGTACATCATACCACCAACCTGTATGTGGGAACTGATATGTTCGGACTTGTTCAATGATATGAAAATTTCCCACGAGCAAAACATTTACTCTGTTACCGAAATATTGAATCGACTTCACCAATCCTTCACCTAATCTCAATACAGGCTTTTCATCATGGACAACTTGCGTTTTTTCTTTCAACGCTTGAATCTTCGCTATGGTCTCGTAAATACTTGTCCGTTGATCGTTATGCAAATAATCCCAACGAACGGGTTTTGGATCCAACCTGCAGTTGCTATTGATGGTTCCGTTGACACAATGGTTGATGGAGTAATCATAACCCAATTCGCCAAATTGCCAGATCATTTTCGGCCCCGGTATCATCAGCAAAAATGCGAAAGCCATTTCTTGACGCTTTAACGCGTGATTCAGATTTTTAACCGAATATCCCGCATTGCCATTCCCATATTGTAGGTTTTTGAACATCAACCGTTCTTCATCATGACTTTCCATGTAGGCGATGAGATGGTCATCACTCCAACCCCTCGTACCGGCAAAAGCATATCCTAAATCATTGTCTGAATACCCCATGGTGGCTTGGTTGAATGCGTGATTCATATTTCCCCACAACAGCATTCCGGCATTCGCCAATTCCAATTCTTCCGCATTCTCAGCAAAATGCTCCAATATGACGATGGCATTTGGGTCTATGCTCCACAAATGATTTGCATAATCCTTCAATATGCGAATGCGCGAAGCATCATATTTTGCAAAAGCATTTGCATCATTTCCGGTATAATTTTGTGTAAATCCCTTGGATAAATCAAATCTAAAACCATCGATACGGAATTCTTCCACCCAATATTGCAAAATTTGCTTCACCAGTCTCTTGGTGAACGGGCTCTCGTGGTTTATGTCATACCCCACGTTGAACGGGTGCTTTGCATCGGCATTGAGAAACGGACTGTTGACTGATGGCTTATTCATAGCTCCATCCCAATACAATTGGGCCAACGGACTCTGACCAAAAACATGATTAAACACTACATCCAAGACAACGGCCATCCCATTCTGGTGTGCCTTATCAACCAACTCTTTCAATTTGTTGGCAGGACCATAATACTTGTCAACCGCCATGGTAAAAGAAGCATTATAACCCCAACTGCTGTTTCCTTCAAATTCGTTGACAGGCATTAACTGGAGGGTGTTGACGCCTAATGCTTTGAAATAATCCAGACGATCCATCACTGCAGCAAAACTTTGTTCGTCCGTAAAATCTCGTACAAGCAATTCGTAAATGAGTAGTTGATCCTTTGCAGGTTTTACAAAATCACCGCTCTGCCAAACATACTTTGGCGGAGTCGTTTCCAAAACAGAAACGTTCCCGTAGGTTTTTCCAAAGGGATATATTGGCAAATCAGGATACACAGACGATGATACTCCGCTGTCATTCCAGGGATCCAGGACCACAGTACTCAAAGGATCCGCTATTTTTATTGCACCATCAACCAAATACTGATAATGATGAATTTTTCCAGGTACCAGAGACGCCAGATCCAACCAGAATAAATCACCTGCATGATTCCTTTTCATCAAAAATGCCGTATCCGGTAAATAATTATTGAAATCACCTAATACATACACATTTTGCTTTCCTGGCGCAAGCAATGCAAGTCTCGCTGTATGATCGCTGGAAATCTGAAACCCCGGTCGCGTTCCAACAGGAGGCTCCTCCACTTTGGTTTGCGGTTGAATGATATACCGGAATGCACTGATCAGACTATCGACTCCATCACTGCACACAATGGTCACATCAAATTGGCCCTCCTGTTCGCCAACTAACGAACGTTTGTATGTTTTCCCGCGGACACTATCAACCAATACCTGATTCTTATATAAATAGATTCCAGCTTCTTTCGAACATGCGTAATGGACCTCAAACGTGCTGCCTTTCTGTAGAAACAAGTAATTCGCATCCGGAAGAAAACGATTCCCCAGCAACTGGGAATTGCTTTCATATACTTGGTAAAAGATATCTCCTCCATTGGCATCGCGGCCTACAAGATTTCCACTGGTGTTGCGAAAAACAAATGCCATTTTCAATATTTTTTCATCGGTAGGAACATTGTAAAATTTCCGAAGCGGAAATTTGATCTGGTAGAATTGATTTCCCAAATCAGTCATGAGCACTCTATTGTCAGCAGTTCCCCAATTTCCTACCACGTATCGCCAATCATTTCCATTTGTACTCTTTGAAGTAATCACCCCGGTATGTGCATAGATAGGAGGTGCTGCATTCTTCAAACCCATGTTTCCATCAGCAGCATTGAACGTGATGGTGACCGTATCTTCAGCTGTACAAAAAGCCGGGTCAACGCGAATGACTTGCGCACATAACACGGTAGGCGCTATCATGTTCAGCAACAGGAACAATACGATTCCATATGCTGTTTGACATACTCGTTTAAGTGGTTTACATGAAATGGAAAGATTTAGCGATTGCATGAAAGATAAGATTTAAAAGAGGCTGCGTAAATATGCTCAAAACTTGACACCCGATGGGTCAACAGGGCGTGCTTTGCGGTTTTTAACAAGTTGTTCATATAGCCTTATGTTTGAATTTTACAAAGGTAGAAACAAAGTGTATTTTAATTTGTGGCAATTCTACAAAAAGGGGAGTTACAAAAAAGGGAGCCCTTGCCAGAGCTCCCTTGATGCGTTGTTTGTTATTCCCGATCAAATGTAAAAAATCATTTTGTCATGATCCGGAAGTTACGGTGGTCAGTGACCATTTATGTTCCATCAACGAACGACTAATTTGGTTGTAACAAAAGCACCCTTTTGATTGGTCAATGTCACGATAAAAATTCCTGAACCAAGGTCATCATTTTTTACAACTTGTCTGCTCTGTCTAAGATTGCTCAATTCCAAAACTTGGGTACCAAAAATACTGCGAATAGACAAATGGTATTGATCGCCTGGTACAGGATTGAAATAAAGGACTGCTTGATCATGCATTGGATTGGGATAAACGCGAAAATCCACATCCAGATATTCTTCCGATGTTGCCGTCAATTTATCACAGGTATTCCAAACAAAGCCTACATCCTGGAAATCGGTCAATCCGGTGAAATCAATAGAGCGCAGATGTTCTCCAACGGGGTTAATCACTCCGCAACCCAGGTCTTTGAACTTAGCATTTTCTTGATCATTGTCGGTCTTGCCATTCACGAATTTAAAATCCTGCCGTATAGGGATGATGTCCAGAACTTCAGTAGCAAAAATTCCTTTAGCAGGATCAATCAAAGTCAGAGGCGTTACCTCATGTTTGAATTGAGGCCACTGGAAGCTGGATTTGATAAAGATTCCATCGGCTGAAGGAATTTCGGAACTAAGATCCAATTTGAAGCGTACTTTGATCTTGTCGGGAAGTGGTGCGCATCCATCGTCACAGGTGTTGAAACAATAAGCCACTAAGGTTGTGTCTGTTTCACCGACTTCAATCTTGCGGTTTCCTCCTCCCGTGGCACAACCCAACCCGCTCAATCCTGTTTCATCGTATCCCCATGCGCTTCCGTACAAGTATTTAAACTCATAACTGGATTTTCCGTCTACCGAATCACGCCCTTCGTAAATTCCATCACCATCAGGATCCAAAAGGGCGCTTGTTGCCTTTCCAGGGGTCCAGCCTTGGAAAGAGCCTGCTACGTAACACGTATCCACTTTGCCAAATTGCTTGATCATATTGTTCATGTTGACCCTGAAAGTAACTTGAATGCGTTTTGGCGGTCCTGTCAATTTACAATCTTCGCAACTGTTGAAACAATAGGTTGGCAGTGTAGAGTTCGACAACACATTCATTACGCGATTTCCACCTCCATTAACACAATTTCCGGAGATGCCGCCTTCCCAGGTACCGCCATTCTTAACAAATTTGTACTCATAGGAGCCATCCATCAAAGACAAATTGATGGAATAAATTCCATCGCCTTCCGGATCAGCCATGCGGTGTGAACCCGCGTTCCAGCCTTGAAAACTACCTGCAATGGTTACAGAGTCGGTAGCTGGGTTGAAGGCATTTTTAATGATCTCGTCGTTCATGTCTACCCGAACCGTTACACCGGTGTTGGTGCACGGTCCATCCTGATTGAAGCATACCAAAGGGATAATGTCCTTTCCATTTCCATTATCCGTAACCGTATGCTTACGATTGTTAGCTTCATCGTTTCCATTCCAGGAATCCGAATTATTGAATTTGTATTCAATCTGGGTACCGTTTTCAATCATGGTTGTAAATGTCCAGGTGCCATCTCCCTCGGGATCAGACATCGGAGTTTTTGCGGGATCCCAACCTTGAAAACCTCCCACCACGTGGATTCCCTTGGAAAAAATCTTTTTCGTCAATGCCAACTCGTTAGCATCCACTTGAAAGGTTACTTCCACCATTTGAGCCCTGCTGTATCCCAGGGAAAACATTAAGAAAAATAAAATGTAAAGTTGTTTCATACGCTTGAAATAAAATTAGTTATTAATAATGATTTTTGTTGCTGCCTTTCGGCCATTTATTTTGTATTGTAAGCAATAGACCCCTTTGGAAAGCACATGAGAGACCGGCTTCCATTCGCCAGGTTGCCAGGATTCAAATTCTTCGATGATTTTACCATAAACATCCAGGAGCTTAACCGAAACTAACGGGTGTTCGCTTGCATACATCAAGGCTGATTGATCCTGATTGGTGAAAAATTGAACAGCCGCCTGCTTTTCATATGTTTTGGTTTTGGTGATCACCTGGTCTTCCGTCACTACATACCGCTGGTTTGCTGCAAGCGAAGACCATTCCAGTTGATCGCCTCCCGGAAAGTGAAAAATGACGCGATCGATCCGATCGCGATTACCTAATCCAAAATGCAAACGGGATGGATTCTGTGAAGCATACCCGCTACCTGCAGTCAGTTCTTGTACCAATTGTTTTCCTCCTGCTTCCAATACCACGCGCGTACCCACGCCAAATCGGTTGTGGTTGAACAAATCAAACTCAAAACTTACCCAATTAGCTGGTGTATTGTTTTGGTTGAGGTAGAGCCGGTTTCCATCTGTTCCAAAATTGGCAACAAATAAGTCTTGCAATCCATTTCTATCCACATCCAACCATGCAGTTCCATAAGAACCATGCTGACTGGCCAGTGATGTTCCATTTGAAACGTTGGCAAACTTCATGTTCCCTTGATTGCGGTACAATAAATTTTGATATGGAGAGAAGTAATAATCGTTGCACACATGAATATCCATCCAACCATCGTTGTCAAAATCCAACAAGGCACTTCCCCATCCCATGCCTGCATCATTCACTCCAGCAGATTTGGCTTCGTCACGAAAACTTCCATCGGGCTGACAAATCAAAAGTGCATTGTCGTACAAATTGGTGATGTACAAATCCATTTTTCCATCTCCATTTACATCTCCAGCGGATACTCCCATTCCCTGCGATTTAAAATTGGCATTTGCTTGTGATGCAATGTTGTTGAATTGACCATTTCCGTTATTCTCATACAAGATGAATTCCTGATTTGCATCATGAATCAAGTATAAATCTGAATCTCCATCCTGATCGTAATCAAAAAAGGTAGCCCCCATGGACAATCGGCTATCGGTTGCTCCCGATGAGGCTATGCGGTTTTCAAATTGGAGCGCACCCTTGTTGATGAACAGGGCATTTTCTTTACCCAGATTGGTCACATATATGTCCAAATCCCCATCGAGGTCTACGTCATTTGCGAGGCAAGCTCTGACGTTTCCTGTGTTTTGTATGCCACTGATATGGGTGATGTCAATGAACTGCTTTCCCGAATGATTTAAATACAAGCGACAATTGCTTTCGTATTGCCCGAGAAACAAGTCCTGCCAACCATCGTTATTGATGTCCAACCACAGTGCACATTCGCTGTCCCCAAAATGTTCTAAACCCAAGGAGGGTGCCACGTCTTCAAATTGCTTGTTGCCAAGATTGCGGTAAAGCCTATTGGCCCCATTCCGGTTGGTGACCAATACATCATCCCAACCATCGCGATCAAAATCAGTGACCGAAACCCCAATGTGATTGCCTGCTTGGCGGATTCCGGCAAGCTGCCCAATTTCCACAAAACTTCCCTGAGCTTGCCCAGAATAAATATAAGTAAAAATAAAATATAAGAAATAATGTTTCTTAATTTTCATCTTTGCCAGTCTTTTATTCGACCGATAAAATTAATTAAGATTTAATATTTTAGCGCAAAACAATTTTTTATGAAGCCTTGGATGATTTTATTAAGCGGCCTTTTGATCTGTTTTGGCGGGAATGCCCAGAACGCACTCCATGGTAAAATTACTGCAAGTGGGGAACCTGTCATTGGTGCTGCAGTGTCCATCAACGGCACAGCCTTGGGAACGGTCACCGACGTTCAAGGGGAATACCATTTGCAGCGAATACCCAATGGCACACATACCATTCAGATTCAATACATCGGCTTTAAACCATTGAGTAAATCCTTTGACTTTTACGGAAACTCCAATGAACAGTGGGATGCCATTTTGCAGGAGGAACAACAACTCATCGACGAGGTGGTCGTCGTTGGTTATGGCACTCAAAATGTTCGCACAGGAGTAGGGGCAGTAGCGGCATTAAAAAGCGATAAGTTGACCGATCAGGTTGGCGGCACTTTGATTTCCGAATTGCAAGGCAAGGCCCCTGGTGTTTTGCTTACCAATTCCAGTGGGGCAGCGGGTGCTGCGGGCATCGTTCGATTGCGCGGTACAAACTCCATCACCGCCGGTGGAGACCCCCTCTTTGTCATCGATGGAATTCCCTTGTCCAATGAAAATTTCCTCAATGGCGAGCGCGGCGGTCAAAACAACAATCCCCTGAGCAGCATCAATCCTGCAGATATCGAAAACATCAGCTTTTTGAAAGATGCTTCTTCCGCCGCAATTTATGGATCTCGTGGTGCAAACGGAGTGATCCTGATCACCACCAAACGCGGTGGAAAAAAACGATTTGGGATTCATTATTCCGCCTCCTTAGGTAATTCGCGTCCAACCAACATCATCGATGTCATGGACCGCGATGAATGGTTGCAGATTCAACAAGAAGCTTATGAAAACGATGGGGGCGTAGGAAGATTCCAATTGCCTCTTGGGCTGAGTTATGAGGACATTGAAGACATGAATACCGATTGGATCAACAAAGTCATTCAGACTGGTATCAAAACAGAACACAACTTGGGCATTACGATTGGAAGAGACCGTCTTAAAGCTTATGTAGGCGGAACTTTTAGTAAATCTGAATCATTCCTGGTTGGCAATTATTACGAACGTTATGCTGCCCGTCTCAACCTGGATTACAATGCCAATTCCTGGTTGAAGTTTGGTTTGAGCAGTTCCGTAGTACGTGGCTTGAATAAAAGAGCATTTCAAGCTTGGGCCGGCGGCCTGGGTCTTGCGCAATCCAATGCCTTGCCCATTTTTCCGGTTTATAACAATGAATTTCCTAAAACCAGTCCGTTTTATCAGGAATCCGGCTTTTTTAATATCCAACAAAATCCGGTTGCCCAACAGGAACACATCGATTTCCGAACACGCGAATGGAGATACATCAACAGCCTGACCATTACCATGTTTCCAACCAGCCGATTGTCCATACATCTGAATGTAGGTGCCGATCAATCACGCCTGGGGGACTTTACTTACAAAGATTCGATTTGGACCCGAGACAAAAATGTTTCAGACATGAACCTTTCGAATGTCAATAATTACAACGGATACCTCACCGCACAATACCAAGTACCTTTAGACAATCCAAGCCATGAAATCAGTGTACTCGGTGGATTGGAATACCAGGATTATCAGGTAACAGGATATGATCAAAGTTACAACAACGTGAGCGAGTTGATTTACCAAGTGGACAGTATTTGGAATCCCTTCAACGATCGCGCCGATCAATATTATGTAGATCGCGATGGATATAAATTTGCCAGTGCGTTTGGTAAAATCAACTATGCCTGGAATAAAAAATTATTTGCTCAACTTACTTTCCGCAGGGATGCTTCATCCAAGTTTGGACCAAACCAACGCTTTGGCAATTTTCCTTCTTTAGGCATTGGATACTTGTTGTCGGAAAATACTTGGTTCAATAAATCAACCATCAATTATTTTAAAATAAAATCTTCTTTTGGCCTGACCGGAAATTCCAACATTCCATGGTCTCAACAATACGAAACATTTAAACTGAACACGGGCCCCGATTTGCAGAATGATACCAAATACAATGGCCAAAAAACGAGGTACCAGGAAAAAATCGGAAACCCCAATCTCAAGTGGGAGGAAGTTCAAAAATTTGATATTGGTTTTGAATTTGGTTTGCTCAACGACCGCATCAACGGTGGATTTAGTTTTTTCTATGATTTGACCAAAGATGCCCTTTTGCTCGTTGCGTTACAGTCGTCTACCGGACTTGAAAATCTCAATTTCTATGACAACGTTGGAAAAATACGCAACCAGGGCATTGAATTCAATTTCACCAGTCATAACCTGGTGGGTAAATTCAAATGGACCACCGAATTCAACATCACTTCCATCAACAATAAAGTTCTGGAAGTTGGTACGGCAACACCCGATGCCTTGGATGGAGGGTTTGGAGACATCCGCGTAGTGGAAGATTATCCGGTGGGCGTAAATTACGTTGTACGTTTTTCGCATGTGGATCCTGCGAGCGGAAGACCGGTTTATCTGGATAAAAATGGTAACGAAACATTTACGTACAACGTTGCGGAAGACCGTGTTCCGGCAGGCACTTTGCAACCTGATTTTTACGGGGGAGTTACCAATACTTTTTCTTGGAAATCCTGGAGCCTGAGCGCCTTGTTATTCTTTAAGTCGGGCGGTATGCTTTATGACGATGCTGCAAAACGACAATTGGGTGTTGTGACCACCGATTGGAACATGCGGCCTTTGATTTACGACCGCTGGCAAAAACCTGGAGACATTGCTCGATATCCCAGGCTGACCAATACGATGTTAAACTGGGGCGGAAACGACAACGCATGGCAGAACAACCATACCCTGTGGTTGTATGATGCCAGTTACATGCGTTTGCGCACCGTCAGCTTGTCCTATGTTATCCGCGGAAAACAAAAAAATTCACCCAACTACCGATTGTATGTTTCAGGCAACAACATCTTGACTTTTACCAAATATCCAGGTTGGGATCCTGAAGTTGCCAGAGACCGCACCACTGATCAACAGCGCAATGTAGGAGGGTTTGGTGTAAGTTATTTAACCGCTCCACAAGAAAAATCATGGGTTTTTGGAATCGAAATGGATTTTTAATCTTTATTAAACCTATGCATTAATGAACTCAATATTCTTACTAAAAATGAAAAATATTCATCGTCTTAAACAAAACCTCTCTGGATGGATCTTGCTCGCTCTTGCATGTTGTTTTCCATCCTGCGATGACAGCTTCATTGAATCGCGATTGGACTCGGCCATTGACATCACCGAATTCTTGAAATCTCCCGTGGAGTTTCAAGAGTTGCTCAATTCATCGTACGATGCCTTATCGTATGGTTCAGTATATGGAGGCAATATTCAACTGATGAGCGAATTGATGTCGGACGGGGTGGATGGAGATTTTTTGACGAACAGCGACTGGCGCGCGTTGTACACCTGGACTTCTGATATCTTTCTCGCTCCTACGCGCTCACTCATGCACGATGGATACAAAGCCGTTGCCCGCGCAAACTTGGTTTTAGAAAATTTACAAAATGTTCCAGGTTTGGACGATGCTTCTAAAAAAAGAATGGAAGGCGAAGCCTTATTTATTCGTGCTTTGATGCATTTTGAGTTGTGCCGTTTTTTTGCACAACCCTATGGTTATACAAGCGACAATGCTCATGCGGGTATTCCCATCCGTACCCAATTTGGAAAAAGTGTTGTCAATCGTGCTTCCGTGGCCGATGTCTACCGCCAATGCATTCAAGATGCTGAAAGGGCAGCGACCTTGTTGCCGGAATTGAATGGACCATACGCAAACCAATTTGCTGCACACAGCCTCCTGGCAAAAATTTACTTCCAGCAAAATGATTTTACCAAAACAAAAGAACACACTTCTAAAATCATCAATGCACCCGGATTTTCATTGGACTCTACAGCCAATCTGAAATTTGGCTATGGACAAAGTTCGGAACTTATTTTTGGCCTTGTCAGTACAGATTACAGCAACGACAATGCCAACATCGCCATCCAAAAAGATTATTTCTCTCTTACCAAAACCATACCGGACATCATACCGGGAAATGCAGTGATTCAAAGTGTCAGCTCTCCTTCTGATAAGCGTGCAACATGGTTTGAAAAAAAGTCCACTTACACCATTTGCAAAAAATTCAACACATCCAATACAGCTTTGTACACCAATCCGGTTTTTCATCTTTCTGAAATATACCTGATGCATGCAGAGTCTCTCGCCGAAACAGGTGAAGATGGTTTAGCTTTCCTCAATTCCATCCGCCTTCGATCCGGATTGAATGAGTTGAATGGAATCAGTACATTGCAGCAAATCGAAGAATGCAGAGTCCAGCGGCTGGCTGAATTTTACTTCGAAAACAACCGCTTGCATGAATTAAAGCGACAGGCCGTTCGTGGCAACAAAGACATGCTCATCCGAAACCTTGCACGTTGGGATTGCCCAGGATTGGTTTGTCAAATTCCAGACAATGAACTCAAAGGAAATCCTGACCTCCAACCCAATCCTACCGGAAAATGCTATTGATCATTCTAATAATTAACAGAATATGAAATATACTAATTTTTTACTAATATTAACGATCGTTAGTTTTTCTCTTCATTGCAAAAAAGAAGAAGCTCCACCGATTGGAGCCCCTTATTCACAAGTAAAGGGCATTCAGGACGAATGGGAACTCAACAAGGTGGAAATGTCGGATGACATAACCGATCCGGATGTATTGATCGATGTGAGCGATCTCATGCTTGGAGATACCGCCTCCATCTTGTCCTTTTCTGAAAAGAATTATATTTTGCAAGCCGGCAGTTCCATTCATTTCATTCCAGCACAAGGTGAATGGTTTTTCGACAACAACGAATTTCCTTCGCAAATTCATCTCGCCTCAGGAGGCAATGAAATTATAGTGGACCATTTGCATCCCGTTCGCGAAGTGGTGGACAATACATTAAAATACCGGTATCATCGCATTGCCGATGCCTGTGCAGGAACATACGCAGGCCAATCCGTAGTTTCTTATGTTTATACTTATACCAGAAAATAATCTTTCCATGAAAAAACTCATCCAAATTTTATCAGCCATTCTGTTTTGCCTGCAGTCAGTTGTCATGTTTGCGCAAGGCGTAGATTGCGCCACTGCGGTAGATGACTTGAGTTTTGCATGGGTCGAACCCAGTTCACCCAACGTAGACGAAGAGGTCTTCATCTACATCGATGTGTCCAAAGATCCTAAATGCAAACTGTTGGTAGGTTATACAGGCGACGTTTATTTATGGACCTGGGGACCTAAAGAAGACAAAGTTAAACAAGGTGAATGGGGAGCATCCAACGAACTCATGAAAATGGAACGCGTAAGCGAAAATGTGTACCGTTATAAAATGATCCCAACACAATTTTATGGTGTCAAAGCTAAAGATGTGTACGATCGTGGAATTTGTTGTCTTGCCAAAGCAAAAGACGCAGGATCTGGCGGAGATTGCTCCTCCAGCGGCAAAGAATTTAAAACCAATGATGCGCATATTAAGGTAAACATCCCTCCGGGTGCAGTGCGCAAAGTTTACAGCGTTCCCGATGTGGCTTCAGACAGTTTGTTGAGCAATCCGGACGATGTATTCATTTTGTATTACAACAACAAAATTGAAGAAAAAGTCAGCGTTCAAAATAAAGATGCATTCTCTGTTTATTTGAGGGCCTATGGTTCGGATGGAAAGGAATACCGATATTCAACTTTGTTTAATTTGAACAATACCCCTCAACTTGCCATGAAAGAAACTACCGACGGTTTGTTTAAATGGTCATGCATTCCTTCTAGATTTTTTAAATCCTTGCTTCCGTCTGGTGTTCGATTGACGCGTTTGCGTTGTCAATTCATTGCCATGCCCTATTGCGGCAATTCCAATTGTCTGGTAGACGGCGAATACAATTTTTATTACCGCTGTTATTAACATAAGGTCATTCTAGAAATATTTAATTTTTTCATATTCAATGCCGATGGCGACCTTTTAATATTGTTGGAAATCCGCCAGTGATGGTTTGCATTTCGTTTTTTAAAAATAAACAATCGCTTTCAATGCTTGTATCATCCATGAATCATCGTCCAATTTTGCACACGCTCACTTTTTTCTTCGCACTTTTAGTGAGTCTGAACACGCTGGCGGCACAAGCGCTTAGCTCACCGAATGAACAATTCAAGTTGATGGTGCATTTGGATGCATTTGGAATCCCTTTTTATCAGTTAAGTTACAAAGATCAGGTACTGATTCCCAATAGCCGTTTAGGCATTCAAACGCTAAGCGGCCCGACTTTTGATTCGGCACTGGTCGCAGTATCCAGTAAAGTAAATACTCTCAATGAGCAATGGACGCCTGTGTGGGGGGAAGAAAAAACCATTCAAAATAATTATAACGAATTGGAATGGCGCCTTCGTGAAACCAAAACAACATCTGCAGAAATCATCATTCGATTCCGTCTATTTAATGATGGACTGGGATTCCGGTACGAGTTTCCAAGACAAAATGCCTTGAGCTATTTTGAAGTGGTCGAAGAACTCACTCAGTTTGCCATGAGCGGAGATCATCTCGCATGGTGGATTCCAGGAGATTACGATACCAACGAATATTCATACAGCAATACCCTGCTTTCTCAAATCAATGCCAATACAAAATCCAATGCACAAGAAATCTTTGCCCGTTCACCATTCGGCAACGAAGGTGTTCAAACGCCGTTGATGCTCAAAACCAAAACACCCATTTACCTCAACCTGCACGAAGCGGCATTGGTAGACTATCCCGCGATGCAGCTTGCATTGAATAAAAATCAATTCATTTTCAACTGCCATTTGGTGCCGAATCCTAAAAAGTCTAAAGCTTTACTCCAAACCCCGTGCAACACCCCCTGGCGGACGATCATTGCTTCCGACGATGCACGCAAAATTCTGGAATCACGAATGATCCTCAATTTAAATGATTCTTGCAAATTTAAAAGCACTCATTGGATCAAACCACAGAAATACATTGGTATTTGGTGGGATATGCATGTGGGAAAATCTACATGGAATTATGCCGACACGTCGAACATCAAACTGAAAACAGCCGAGTGGAAAAAATTTAAGCCCAATGGAAAACACGGCGCAACGACAGCGCGTACAAAAAAGTTGATTGACTTTGCTGCCAAACATGGATTCAATGGTGTATTGGTAGAAGGATGGAATGTAGGATGGGAAGATTGGTTTGGAAAACGAAAAGAAGATGTTTTTGATTTTACAACTCCTTACCCTGATTATGATGTTGCAGAATTAAGCCGCTATGCCAAATCAAAAAATGTAAAAATCATCATGCACCATGAAACATCGTCCTCTGTTACGAATTATGAACGGCGGATGGACACTGCTTTCCGTTTCATGAAAAAATACAATTATCATACAATTAAAACAGGGTATGTCGGGCACATCATTCCATTGGCTGAACATCATGATGGTCAGTGGATGGTGAATCATTATGTACGTGTAGCCGACAAAGCGAAAGATTATAAAATCATGGTGAATAGTCATGAATCGGTAAGACCAACCGGTTTGCATCGTACTTATCCCAATTGGCTGGCTTGCGAGGCCGCAAGAGGCAATGAATTCAATGCGTGGAGCGAAGGCAATCCGCCTGAACATGAAACGATCCTGCCATTTACCCGAATCATGGGCGGACCCATGGATTATACCCCCGGCATTTTCAAAATTAAAATGGATCATTACCGGCCGGGAGCCAAAGAAAAAGTTCACACCACTCTTTGCAAACAGCTTGCATTATACGTGACCATGTATTCTCCTTTGCAAATGGCAGCCGATTTGATTGAAAATTATGAAACAAAAATGGATGCTTTTCAATTCATTAAAGATGTTTCAGTCGATTGGGATCAAACATGGGTTCTTGAAGCAGAACCTGGAGATTATATCACCACCGCTCGCAAAGCCAAAGCAAAAAATGAATATTTCATCGGCGCCATCACCGATGAAAATCCAAGAATCGCACATATCCCTCTTGACTTTCTGGTTGAAGGAAACAGCTACACGGCAACGATTTATGCCGACCGTTCAGATACCCATTGGGATAACCAACCGGAAACTTATCAAATCAGTCAACGCACTGTACAAAAAGGCGACATCATCGACCAGGCATTAGCCCCAGGAGGAGGAGCAGCCATTTCCATCAAGCAAGTACCCAACAAAGTTTCAAAGAAATAATTCTCTTTTAACGGATACGCATTTGGCCATTGAAATACCTAACATTCGTTAGTTTCATGGCGGTATACTGCTTGTTTTGCATTGCTTGTGTAAAAATAATAAGCAATGTCGTTGATGGATTCACCGTCATTGAAGCAAAGGTGCAATCAATTCAAAGAATTCGAACCCCATAGTCAATACGCGATTCAAACATTCGGGACATCATGAATGGCTATTCATATTTCCATGCCAGCATTCCAAAAAGCAACAGGAAAAAAACAGGGTTTCTGGCAGACGGAGGGTGATATTAAACTCCAACACCTGCCTCCAATGCAATGGATTTTGGAAACAGAATGTTGTTTTCCAAGTGCACGTGTTTATGGAGGTCGTTCTCGAATTCTTCCAGTTTGAAATACAATACCCGATAGGTGTTGCATGCATATTCGGGAGGCCTGTAATTCGCGGTCAATGCGCGGATTATGGCCATTTCCTGTCCCGCTATTTCGTGTTCATGTTCCATATTGTGGATGGGGTTCCTGATTGTTCCGAACATGGGTTTATTGCTTGCTTCTCCTTTCGCATGTGCATTCCACAATTCCTTGATGTATGGAAATAATATACGCTCTTCCTTTTGCATGTGCATCTTTAATTCATTTGCTACTTGCAGAAAATGTTTGGATACTTCGTGCAGTTCAGGGTTTGCATCGCCATGGACACGCAGCACTTTAGTCAAAAACGCTTCTATCAAAATTAGGTTTTCCTGGACATAGGTATGGTGTACTTTCACAATATAATCCACCAGCCGGACTACATCCCACTGTTTGAAATCCAAGGATTCCATTTGAGGTGCCTTTCGCACCTCATCGAGTGCATTGGAAAGGGCCTGATAATCGATTTGTTTTTCTTTGCAGGCAGCTTCGAGTGATTTCTTTCCTCCGCAGCAAAAGTCCAAACCGAATTTCTTAAAAACCTCTGCCGTTCGATAATCATTGGACACCATCTCTGCAATGGTAATTCGATCAACTTCTTGAATGGGTATCGGATATTTCATTGTATGGATCTGCTTTAAGTTGCAAATTTACAACAAAATATATTTAAGATTGTTTTGTCTTTATTTTAATTGAATAAATAAATTGCACCTTTAAGAGTGCTGTGCACCTACATTCCAATACGCTTTATGAATTTCGTTTTCCCTTGGGTGGATCCTTGGGCTTGTTCTTGCTTTGTTTGATGGAGTCAATCTTATGCTGATTGGCCTCCTCGTTGGGACTCGTTGTTCCAGAGCTTCCCGAATTGCCCTGGGTACCAGGAGTTGTAGATTTAGGTTCTTTCGTGCCCGAAGTTTTTGACATGTTGGAGGATGCGTTGCAACAAAACAGCATGGTGAGCACTGCACACAAACTAACGTTGAACAACCACTTTATACGGTTTAATGACTTCATGGGTTTTTGCTTGGACGTTTAAAAAATAAATGCCATTATTCAATTGTTGAGTACTGAAAGAAAAGGTATTTTCTCCAGGGAAAAGGATCCCGTCGTACAATTTCCCAATGAATTCTCCATTTCCACTGGATAAGTTAAATACTGCATCTGTTCGCTCATGGACAGTGATGTGCAAGCTGATCCGGTCATCTGCTGGATTGGGCTGTACCATTATTTTTCCTGATTCCTGTAGATTTTCGGTTGCCGTTGGAGAAGAATACAGTTCAGAAATGTATGTCCACCAAATACCACTAGAGCTGCTTCCAACCGAACCAGCGATCCAGACTGTTGGATTGGTCTTGCCATAATGCCTTGCGATGCCTGAATAATCACCCCAACGAGCAGCTTTTCTTGAATCAGAATAACAGCTGGTCACAGGGCCAAGTCCTACTTTGATACGTATAGAGGGGTCTGAAGAAAAATCATGAAAATAAAGTTTTGCCCGCATATCCGGGTAATGATTTTCACCAGAGGAAGTAAAATGAACTATGGCGCTGTTATCAGTACCATTTGCGAAAGGCTCAATGGAGGGATAGCAATAATCCCGCAAGTCAGACGAAGAAACAAGGTCATAGGTCTTCCCATTGATTTTTGAGGGATCCAATCGATGGTAGCGAATACCACTGAAACCCTGATCATCAGCAGCGAAGACAAAATGGATGATTCCATTTTGGTAATAGCCGTCTTGAAAGCGGCAATCACCAATGTCCAACCGCGTGCTGGTCCCCAATTGATAAGCATTTCCTGAAGGTTCATAGGGATCGGTGATGACTTTGGTGGCCAACAAACGGGCGTTAGGATCCGAAAGACTGCCCGTGATATCATACAAATAAAAATAATCGGAACCATAAGCAGCGCCCTGCACTGCATAAATTCCAGGTCCATACAAACCATTTGCTCCTGAACGAATGGGAAGGATGGTTCCGGATTGAAAACCAGACCAAATCTTATAGTGTAGCGTAGCACCAGCATAACCTTCGCTTTTATTCAACTGATACATGATGGACTGCTTATAGCCTCCTGATGAGCCTCTTCCAAAAAGATTCATGGTCACGAATACCTCCGATTCATTGATTGCCACTTTTGGGTAATCCGTCCAACTGCCATCTCCAAATGCATCGGAATCAAACAAGTATATGTTCCAGTTTCCATTCGGATTGTTGGACTGGCTGAAACCAAATGCAATGTATTGTGGATCATTATTGCATTCTTGTATGTACATAAAAAAGCGGTCCGTCACTGGATCGTATTGCACCTTAGGGTCGCAAATTGAACTGGGCAACAGTCCGTTGAAAAATTCACTCAAGGTATAGTTGTTCAGCTTTGTCCCACCGGTGGAATATATTCCAACATAATCATTCATCATGCTGACGATCCGCCCTGCCTTAGAAATTGCTATTGTATTGTCATTCGGGCAGGCACCATCAATATCGCCATAAAACGAATTACCTACCAAAATTTCGGCTCCCCCGCTTGGACTTTCTGCGTGGGGTGAATTTCTCATTGCAGCATACGGGAATTTTTTTAAATAGTCTTTGGCTGCTTTGATCTGCAACAGCTCTGAAGGATGTTCCGACTCGTTGTTGCTGACTGGGTGTAAAAGTTTTGGATCAAATCGCATATCCGCTTGTTTGGGGGCTAAGACCTTATACAAAGCCTTTTGCATCAAGGGTGGACTTGGTAAACTTTGAAACCTTGATTCTTCCAAGGCTTGCTTTGGTTCCGTATGCTGAGCTTGCAGTGAGCCCCAATAGAATACAAACAAATAGAGCACTATTTTCTTCATATGCAGCATTATGCGGTAAATTTAGAAAAACCGCAGCTGATTTTAGTCATTATTTCAAACTCTATTTCAGTAAAGATTCATTGAATTTGATTCCTGGTCACTGGAATCTCATCAAAACAAATGATCTTGCTCCATACCTTTCATGAATCACTTCGCAGTAGTGCAATCGTTTGAATCAGGATAAGCATCAATTCACTACACAAATTTTGTGCATTTCCACAGCGTTTCCGGATTGTACCACTAGGAAATAAATTCCTTGGTGCACAGGTGTTTCAATTTCATAGCGTTCTATGTTATTTGCACAAGTTCTAGTTAGTTGAGCGTGTGTATGACCATACACATCTACCCATGAAAATTGTACGCGTTGATCACAATCTCCCACAACATTGATCAGGCTTGTTGCTGCTGCGCGCGCAATGTTTTGACTGGTCACCGAGAATGAATTGGAAAAACCGCCTTCGCCCGATTTCCTGAATCCGGGTCCAAAGTCATTTTTTGGATATTCTGGGCTTGCTCGTTGCGCGAAATAAAAATCGACACACAAAGTATCCCTCACCAGGCAATTTCCATTTGAAATGGTCCACTCAAAACAATAGAGTCCATACGTATATGCCGAAACTTTGGACTTTGGGTTTAAGGGTTCGAAAAGATGCACACCCGATGGTCCACTGATCAAACGCCAGTTGCCACCCGCATACGCTTTTGCATCGAGGTATGCGGTGAGTCCACGTTGCGAAAAATGTTGTCCGGCTATGTTGTAATCCAACACCACATCCATACACTGCTCACAACTCATCCCGCAATCGACATGATAAGATGCGCAAATTCTACCTGTATCTCCCATCCCAAGGCTCCAGGCAACCTTGACCGAAGAGCTGTCAGTATTGCTTGTGATTTGTCCTTTGTCGACTCTCCAAGTGTAGAAATCTACCGGTTTAGATATGACACCATCCATTCGGTAAGTTCCCACAGGATCAAAGCAATAAACTTTTGATCCCCGAACCGGGAGACAATCCGGGATTACGTCGGACTCATTAATCGTTTCATAAAATACTTGTGTGCAAATTTTTTCCTCATCAGAAAGTATGGTGACAACGTCCACTTCCAACACATAGTCCTCTTTGACGGCTGGAACTAACAAACGTTCGTTCGATCCGACAATATTCTTTAAATCGTTTTTCTTGTACCAGCGGTACTCGAATCGATAGGTTTCACCGGCATTGCAAGGCTTTTGAATGTTTATGTTAGGCACCAATTCCACTTCATTGCCAAGGCAAAATGCCGCCCACGAAGGAGCATATTCGACCTGAATGGCGGTGAGTACAATAGAACTATCGCAATGGTACGGCACTGATGATTTTGGAAGGACGACTTCTTTTTGAAAAGTGCAGGGTCCATGCTTGCGGCCCAAAATATCTGTATAATATTGATTCCCACAACCAATGAAAAACACATTGGCTGGAGTACCTACTTCCACCACCTGAAAATAGACCACCGAATCAAACTTACAGCAGTGCGCATCTGCCAATGTTTGGCGATACTCACCGGAAGTGGTGATGTAATGTGAAAACCATTTATAACCAACGGGATTGTTTGCCTCCTTGCATATTTTTCTGTTCTTTCCCAAACGATCTGGTTGCTTTCGCACCCGAATGGTTGCGCACCGCGGTCCGACTTGCGAACAAACCATATTGAAATCAGCCGGATTCAACAATTGGGCGGTAACGCATAGTTGAAAGTCCCCCTCATTGGGTAAGTCGAGATAGAGGTGTTTTTCTGAATTTCCCAATGTATTTCCATCCAAGGTCCATTCATATTGAATATAACAATCGTCACTCCCCACCACATAAAAATCATAACTGCAATAACCTTCGCATGCATCAATTACGCCGTCTGGATCATTGTTGATAAAGCCTAAAGGATCTGGAATGGGCGGTCCTCCTCCAGAAGTCGTAATGGTAAAATCACAAACATCGCCATTGCATCCGTCCACCCATAAATAATAGGATACACACTTCTGAAATGCGGCGGTCAGTGTATATGAATTTCCCGGAGCAACGCACGGAACCGACCTACACGCTACGGACTGCGAACACTTGCAATTGGATAGCATTCCAAACTCCAGTCCTTGGTTGGAACTGCAACTTCCTACCGATAAAGTAATCGAAGCAGTGCCGCCATTTCCTACAAATCCCCACCAACTGGTATTCTCAGCATTCCCACCTTGCGAACAAATGGGTGAACAAATACTAGCCACTGTACTGGTGGAGGCACAGACCAAGCCATTGAGTTCATTCAAGGCACAATGCACGGGAGTACCGTCACAAATATCCGACATAGGAGGTGAGCATTGCCCCACAGCCCAGTGAATGTCATCGAAGAAAAGGCATAAAAACCATGAACATAAAATGGGAAAGAATCTTTTCATAGAGGGATGATCCATTAATGCTAGGAAGTGCTGCATATCAGTTAATAAAAAATATGATCTCAGCATAAAAATACAGTTCTATAAAATGACTCCATCAGGAAATTCTATGGCCCTCCTGCTGGCTCGCAATTCATCTTAAGTGCAAAATTTCAAACGTCTAATTAAGAAGGATTTATAAATAAATTTTCGCCATGCGCGATCCCTATGAATGGAACAGGCTTTCATCCCAAAGCGCTCCTGGCGGAAACAACTTGTTTCTTCTTTTTTTCATTTCCAAAGCAACCAGTGCATTTTCTCCTCCCTTATTCTCCAACTTTTCGATGATGTTGAGGTAACTGGCTTCGTCCCTGTTTTGACTGAGTTTGAACACATGTTCGAAGGAATCCACCTTGACCTCGATGGCTTCTATAGCCGGTAACATTTTTGCATGGTAATTCTCCGAAAGATTATCGTATATCGTAGGAGAATTTTCATCTCCATTTTCAAATCGCAAGGTGGTCCTTTTCATGATGGAAATCAGGCCATCTCGATCTAAAAATTGCAAAGTGCCTCGCATGTGGACACTCATGTAATTCCACGTGGAACCCATGTGTGGGTTGGAGTACCATGATGCGCTGACATAGGCGTTGGGTCCCGTAAATACGGCCAAAACCTGTTGATTTTCATGAAAAGCCTTGTGATGATCGGTGTTGCGCATGATGTGACCGCTAAGGTATAAGGACCCGTCTCGCTCCTCCAGCAACATGGGTATTTGTGTAGCAACGGGTTTGCCGTTTGAAAAAGATCCGGATAAAAATGCCAGTGGGTGCTCAAATACAAATTGGAGCAACTCTTCGCGATCATCCGTTTTAAAATATGGAATGTTGTACATGTCGGATTGATTATATTGTGATAAAGTTCACCATAATACTGGAATTCAACAACCGCATGCATGGAAATTCGGAAATTAGCTAACAACCACATCCATTGTTGATGCAAGTAAGTTGCGCGCTTCCCTCCGCAAGTTGATTTCATGCTTCACACATGTTCGGTTTATCGTATTTCAAAGCAAAGATTTTAAAATCTACCAAGCTAAAGCAAATCACAGCAAGAAAATAGCAGGACAGTTGTTGGAATTTTCAATTTGGATAATGATCCAGCGCCTTACGAATGGAATGGGACCAAGACCAACCTAAGGAAAGGTATTTGGTGAACAATATTGCAATCAGCACATTTTGTCACTATGCAATTCCGACGATGGTTGGTCAATTACACCGGATTTTCCATTCTACACAGTGAACCAAGAAAATTGGTGAGCCTTCGAACCAATTTTCGAAGTACCACAAACACAATTGCCACACAAAGTGGCTTTCCTAGCCGTGTACCTAGAATTAATTAAAAAAAAAGCCATCACGTTGTGATGGCTTCTAATCTCTGTGGGAGCTACTGGGTGAACAAGGAGAAAGCCACACAAAGTGGCTTTCGACACAGTGAACCGAGAAAATTGGTGAGCCTTCGAACCAATTTTCGAAGTACCACAAACACAATTGCCACACAAAGTGGCTTTCGACATGAACAAGGAGAAAGCCATACAAAATGGCTTTCGACACAGTGAACCGAGAAAATTGGTGAGCCTTCGAACCAATTTTCGAAGTACCACAAACACAATTGCCACACAAAATGGCTTTCGACATGAACAAGGAGAAAGCCATACAAAGTGGCTTTCGACACAGTGAACCGAGAAAATTGGTGAGCCTTCGAACCAATTTTCGAAGTACCACAAACACAAGTGCCACACAAAGTGGCTTTCCTAGCCGTGTACCTAGAATTAATTAAAAAAAAAGCCATCACGTTGTGATGGCTTCTAATCTCTGTGGGAGCTACTGGGTTCGAACCAGTGACCCTCTGCTTGTAAGGCAGATGCTCTGAACCAGCTGAGCTAAGCTCCCTCTTTATCTTTTGATATCTCCTCCCTTCCAGTGACCCTGGCGCATTTGCGCCATGCTCTGAACCTCCCGATAATCATCGGGATGAGCTAAGCTCCCTCGATGGGGACGCAAATATAATTTAAGCTCAGAATTTGTCCAACTGGACTTTAGAATTTAATAAATAATATATGTAAACAATTGTAATACAAAGACTAAATTAAGAATCCTTTGTTTGTTGTTCGCGCATTTCGACCAAAGAGATCATTCGAAAAATGAATGCGATGCCCGTGATTGTCAAAACTGTCAGGAGCACAGCCCATTTCCAGTTGATCCCCAGCTGTCTTATGCCAAAGGAAGCCAAAACCGATAACACAAAAAATAAAATGGTAAACAACACAAAATCCTTCCGTATATCTACCAGTCGTTCTTTCCAAATCATGAAGGCCTGAACAAGGAACAACGATCCATGCACAAAAATTGCAAGCAATGCTGCTGCCTGCACTCCATATTGCGGAATCCATATCATGTTGCCTAAAAATGACAGGATTGCAGCGAATGCGTAATATCCCATCAATTGAATTTCTTTGTGAATCGCCTGGTAAAAGGCACCCAATATAAAATTGATGCTGGCAGGAATGAAAGCAATCATCACCCACTGAAAAGTTTGCACCCAAACCCCCTCAACTGTATGGTACAAAATATCCATCCAGATGGTCGCATAATGATATGCGGTGCATGCCACCATCATCGTTCCAACGATCAACCATTTAACGGACAATTGAAATAAACTGCTCAATTTCTCCGGTTGATTGTACAAACGGGAGAACATGGCCAACAACAAACCTCCTACCGCCAAAGAAATCATACTGGCTGCTTCAAACAAACGCATACCCGATGCATAAATGCCAGCCTGCAAGTTCCCCTCAGGATGCAAACGGTGTAACAAAACAGTATCCAGTTTATTGTACAGGGTACTAAACAAATAGATGCCTACAAATGGTAGGGTAGAAACTAACAAACGTTTGTAAGTGCTGAACGATGCACCAGTCCACCGTACTTTTAACCCACGTTTGTGGACATACAAAAAACTCCATGACCACGTGAGTACCAATGAAAAGGTTTGCAACCAAACAAAGCCCTCTACCGTGAGGAATTGTTGAAGTGCCGGGATCCACAACACCGCTGATCCAAAAATAACCAACATAAAACGATCCAACACCGAGAAAAAACTATCCTGCCGGTAATATCCCAGTCCGGAAATGGCCGATCGATTGAAAAAAATTGCACTCACTAAAATCTGATTGAAAGCAATGTGTAAAATAAGAGGCCACAATGATTTCTGATAATTTCCTATTACACATACACCCAATACCAAAAAAAGATAAACCAACGATAACAATAGTTTCAAGCTGGCAAAATCCTGAAACCGGTGAATGCTGTCATCCCTGTTCTGACTAATGTAGCGGTTGGTGAAATTTTGCAAACCAAAATCATTGACGAACTGAAACAACAAAGTAAGATTGAATAAACTGTAATACAAGCCATACTGCTCTGCGCCCAGTGCAAGCTGAAATGGGCGGTCAACACCCAACAAATAGTAAACCTTGATCAATAAATTACTGATCAACAACAACGCTGCATTGACAACAAATTCCCGTTTCATGTAAGGCCGAAAGATACAAAACCCATTCATTGTACAGTGTACTCCCCTATTGCATTCAAGAAGCATCACTGAGGAGAATTTTATATTTTTGAAGCTCAATCGATTGCTATGGAGAAAGGTCATTTGAAAATCTACACCGCGATGTTGCTTTTAGTATGGTGCATGGCATGCAGCCAACTGCTAGCCCAGCATATCCGGTTTCAAAAAACCTATGGTCCGGAAAAATTTGTTTCAGGAATAAAAAATAAACAAATTAGTTTTTATGACCTTGAAAGCTTGTCTGACCATGGCTTTGCAACCCTGGGATTCCTAAACGATACATTCAATGGTTCGGAAGGCCAACTCCTCCGATTCGATTGTACCGGAAAAATCCTATGGGGAAAACGCCTTGGGTTTTCAGGATCACCCACCAATACCAATGCAGGCATCGTGGAAACCCCCGAAGGAGACATCGTTTTCAGCTTCAATCTGGGAACTGGCTTTTTCAGAGCTTCCATCCTGGTGGGTAGGATTTCCAAAGACGGACAAACCAAATGGATGAAACGCATTGGAAACAGCACCGAATTTGGAAGAGACATCGTACAAACTCCGGACGGTGGGTTTGTCATCGTAGGTAGCACTGCAACTCATGGAACCGATAATCTTGCAGACGACATATACCTGGTAAAACTGGATGCTGATGGCAACGTGCTTTGGTCCCGAACCTATGGAACGCCTGCAGGCACCTACGATGAGGCCTTTGCTATAAAAATTGACCAGCAAAAGCGGATCATCGTCACAGGCCGATGCATTGCCGATACCACCTTTCAGGCTTTCATTCTGCAAGCCGATGAATCAGGCAATCCTTTGCGGTTTAAATCCTACGGCTACCATAATCAAAGAACCAATGCTTTTGATTTACTGGTCGACCGCGAAGGACATTACCTCATCACCGGATTTACCACCCTACTCGAAGACAACCATGCCAGCTCGGAGAACGATGCATTTCTCATCAAGGTGGATTCTACACTCCAGGTGGTATTTGCCAATGTTTACGAAGTAAGTGCTGGAGATGACCGCAGCACCATTGGTGAAGGTCTCGCGTTATTGGATGACGGCTCGTATGCTATTGGCGTAAGCAGCTTGGCATTCTCTCTACACAATGTTAATTTTCCTAACGCCCCTAATAAAAATGCCTTGTATGTCATCAATAAAAATGGCAGCATCCGCAAAATATTTCTTTACAATCAGCATGGTTCGCAATACACCCGCGTGCGGAAGAGCAGCAGAGGTTCTGTACTCATGGGTGGTCTCTCCAGGGCCTACACAGACCTCAACCATAGCCAGGGACTCATCATCAGAACCGATAATCAATTCATGTCCGGTTGCTATGATCTAGATGTCACACCAGAAGTCAGCCTTTACCAACCTACCTGGCAAGTGGCCGACTACAGCTATCAAACCCGAACAGGTGTTCGCATCATCAACTACCAAAATGTTTTTGATTCCTCCGCAACGGAACACGTGTTGTGCGAAGAAATTCCTGTTTTAACTCCCGACTTCAATATTCCAGACAGCGCATGCATTGGAAATGTGCGATTGGAAGATCTTTCATCAGGTCCCGGCCAAGGATTTTGGATAATTAACCAGGATACTCTAAACGTTGATGGAAGCACTGATTATGAATTTTCCCAGGAAGGAACTTACAAAATTTCCCGCGTACTCCGGTTTGAATGCATCGAAAAATCGATTTCAAAAAATCTACATATTCAAAAAGGGTTTGTAGATACTACTGATGCAAGCATTTGTTTCGGGTCCAGCCTAAATTTCAAAGGACAAACTTATGATCAATCCGGCATATACACAAAAAAGCTAGCCTCCGTAAATGGTAGTTGTGACTCCCTTTTTGTCCTTCGGTTGAACGTTTACAAAGCCGACACGGTGGAAGAGCGTCACACTTTTTGTGGCAAATCAACCCAAGTTTATGGAAAAACTTACAATCGTTCGTTGGAAGACCTGGTCGTTCTGAAAAATGCATCGGGTTGCGACAGTCTGGTCATTCAATTAAAGGTATCCAAAACATATCAACCATCTTCTGAAGTCATTGAATTGGATACCGTTTTCTTTTGTGATTCGTTCCTGTTCATGGGACACCGTTTTGTTCAGCCTGGCAATTACAAACAATATGCCTTTGATACATTGGATGATTGTCAGATTCAATTTTTAAACATGGTGCTGGTCAATGACTGCAACTGCCTGACCTTTCCGAACGCCTTTACACCAGACAATGGCGATGCCATCAACAACGATTTCAGACCCTTTCTGGTCTGTCCAAAAATCATCACCAATTATACTTTACAGGTTTACGGACGCTGGGGTGAAAAACTTTTTTCCAGTCTCGACCCGACCAAGGGATGGGATGGACGTCAAAACGGAAAAAATTTACCGCCCGATACTTACATGTACCAATGTCAATACACGCTGCGTTATAGTGAGGAAATCAATGTACAACGAACTGTAAAAGGAAACATCACTTTACTTCGATAGTTTTTATGTGGTCAAGGATCTTATTCATTGCCGTAACCCTGGCAACTACAACTTTCTCTGCTTCTTCACAGTACTTTGGAAGAAACAAGCCCAAATACCGTGATTTCGATTTTAAAATACTTGAGACGCCTCATTTTCGAATTTATTATTACGATTTAGACAGTGCGCGGATTGCAGGGTATGCAAATTGGTTTGAAGAATGGTACCGTCGCCATTCCAGCATACTCCAGGATACTTTTGAGTTCAAGAATCCGGTCATTCTATTCAACCACCACGGAGATTTCCAACAAAACTTTGCCATTTCAGGCAACATCGATGTGGGCACCGGAGGTGTCACGGAAGGTCTTCGCAATCGGATTGTGATGCCTATTGCTTCAACCAACAACCAAACTTACCACGTCATCGGACATGAAATGGTCCATGCTTTTCAATACAACATCATCTTGCGCGGAGATTCTACCAACATGGAAGCCTTGCAAAACTATCCACTTTGGATCATTGAAGGACTTGCAGAATACTTATCAAAAGGTCGATTCGACGTGCAAAGTGCCATGTGGATGAGCGATGCAACATCTTCAAAAGATTTTCCGGCACTGGACAAAATGGATCGCACCGAATATTTTCCATATCGTTATGGACATGCTTTTTGGTCTTTCTTTTCAGGGACGTTTGGAGATTCCAACATAAAACCTTTTTTCATATCCATTGGGCGTTATGGCTTGGCCACCGCTTGCAAAGAAAGTCTGGGAGTTTCACTTGACAGCCTCAGCCAGCTTTGGATACAAACGCTTACTTCGCATTACCAAAAAATGGATTCCGCTTCCCTCGTTCAAACTCCAGGTAAACGCATCATTTCTGAAGAAAACAGTGGCCGTTTAAATTTGTCACCTTCCATTAGCCCCAGTGGAAAATACATATGCTTCTTATCAGAAAAAGACTTGTTCACAACAGACTTATACGTTGCAGAAGCCGCCAATGGAAACATCTTGTACAAATTATTTAGCCAGGCAAAAGAGGGTCACATCGATCAACTCAATAGCCTGGAATCTGCAGGGACTTGGTCACCCGATTCAAAACGTTTCGCGTTTACAGGATTTAAAAACGGTAAAACGGTATTGATCATCAAAGACATTGAAACGGGAAAAACCGTAGATGAAATCAGTCTGAAAGAACTACCTTATTTTACACAACCCAGTTGGTCGCCAGATGGGAAAAAATTTGCATTGGTGGGAATTCAAAATGGACAAAGCGACTTGTTCATATTGGATTTGAAAACCAAAAAAATCAAAGCACTCACCAATGACCGGTTTTCGGAACTGCATCCCGATTGGTCGCCCGACGGTCTGCAAATTGCATATTCCTCAGATGCCTTAAGTTTTGATCAATCCACTCGCCATGGTTATTGGACATTTCACATTGTGCAGCAAAACGTAACCTCGGGTGAAAAGATTGACCACCCATTTTTTGAAGGTGCCAACCATTTCAACCCTCAATGGGATGCATATGGAAATCTCATTTTCATCAGTGACCGAGATGGCAGGCAAAATCTTTACCGCTTCGTGGCCGATTCTCACAATGTTCAACAGTTGAGCCATATGAAAACCGGTATTATGGGCATCACTCCTTATGCACCGGCCATCTCCGTTTCTGGAAAACGAGATCGTATCGTGTACAGCAGTTTTCAAAAAAATGGATATCAAATCCATCAAGGAGATTTGTCAAAACTAACATATGTTAGCATATCCCCTGGACCAGCAAAAATGGATTTTGCATGGCTTCCCATGGCCAACCCGCTTCAGGACCAGCAGGTGGATTTGGCTTTGCAAGAAAAAGACAGCACCTCGCCTAATCCTTCGGACTACCTCATCAAGCCGTACCGTGGACATTTTGGCCTCAGTTACATCGGCGCTTCCAGCGGTGCGGGATACGGGGGGAATTATATTTCAAGTGGCATCGGACTCACCGGCGGCGTGGATCTTTTGTTCAACGACATGTTGGGTCATCACCAGTTGTATACCGGCCTGGCCATGAACGGTGAGATTTACGACATTGCGGCCGCTGCAAGTTACCTCAACCGAAGTTGGAAGCTTCCCTGGGGCATCAATTTACAACATTTGCCCACCCAATATTTTGAATACACCCCTGGATTTGTCAGACAAAATTTTGTTGACGACCAGGGAAATATTTTTTCAGCATATTCAGACACCACCCAGTTGCTAAGAATCTTTGAAGATCAATTGGGACTGTTTGTCCATTATCCACTTTCGGTGGTGCAGCGGGTGGAAGGGGGTTTTGGAACGTCTTACCGATTTTTCCGTTTGGAACAAATCATTGACCTTTACGATGACATCAACAAATTCTTTTACCTCGGCAGCTACAAAGAAAAACAGAAAGTTGGCGATGCTGTTCAGCTTGGTCCATACCTGATTGAAAAAGGATGGCTAACGAATATGAATGCCGCTTGGGTAGGTGACAATTCGTACTTTGGCATGACTTCACCAATGCTGGGTTATCGCTACCGGATAGGAGTTGAACAATATTTTGGGCAATACCAATTTTTCGGCACCACCCTCGATGCCCGTAAGTATTTTTGGATGAAACCAGTTTCGCTGAGTTTTCGTTTCATGCACTATGCGCGCTATGGTGAAGATGCCAACCGTTTTTATCCAATTCTCATTGGACAGTACGGCTTGATTCACGGCTATGACTTCAACCATTTGGACGCCCTGCGTGAAAATTACGGAATCATTTATGAGCAAATCAGCGGATCCAAGATTGCCATCGCTTCCATGGAATGGCGACTTCCCATCACCGGCCCTGATCGCTTTGCTTTATTGAATGCTGCATTTCTACCCATTGAACTCAATGTATTCCTGGATGGCGGTGTCGCATGGGATGATTTTGCCGATTTTTCCAGCGATTTGGAATTTCTGCAACCCCTTCCCGTTTTCAGTGCGGGCATCGGTTTCCGCATCAATTTATTCGGCGCTTTGGTGCTAGAACCTTACTGGGCCTGGCCATTGCGCAAAAATAGCGAAGCCTTCTTTGGTTTCAACTTCATTCCGGGATGGTAGATAATGGTGAATGGAGAATAGATAATGGAGAATGGAGAATAGATAATGGAGGATGGAGGATGGAGGATTGTGCATAATTATGCAACTTATCAAAACTGATAAACAGAAATGAACATTGAAATAAGACCACTCACCAAAGCTTTAAAAGACGATTACTTGTTTCTGTTTGATAATATGATTCACAAGGAAAATCCTGATTGGTCAAAATGCTATTGCAACGATTATCACTTCCTTGGAGATGTGGAAACATGCACTCGTGAAGCTAGCCGCGCGATGATCATAAATCGCATCAACGAGAATGAGCTGAGAGGGTATATGGTCTACCATAATGACCATCCAATCGGATGGTGCAATGCCAATAACAGATCGAATTATCAAAGACTATTAAGGGACTATGACGTGATAGACAATCCCGATGATAAAGTTTGTTCAATAGTTTGTTTTTTAATACATCCAGATTACCGGAGAAAAGGGATTTCTCAGAAATTACTAGATACAATCATTGTGGATTGCTCGGATATGGATTACGATTATCTTGAAGCTTATCCAAGAAAAGGAGAGTCGGGCGAGAATAATTTCAAAGGCCCAATAGAATTATACAAAAGAAACGAATTCAAGATGCACAAAGAGACTGCGGACTATTATGTTATGAGAAAAGAATTAAAATATAAAAGGGTCACAACATAATCTGTTAGCAATACGGGCTGCGGTGATAGTCGACAGGACTGTCCTTGCAATCATTCAAAGCTCAACTTTGATGTTATTGTTGAATAAAATTTAAAAACAAAAATCTTGCTTTGGTTAACGCTGGGGCAAGGTTGAAAGTTTCGGGTTTTGAATCCCGCATTGCATATAGCCAAATCGTTAGTCGATAAAACTAACATTCGTAAGTTTAATAACATCCTACCATAATATGAGACATTGGACTCACATCCTTTATGCTTTCCCCATTTCTCTTGGATGCCAGAAATATTTTTCAAAATGAACCACCTTATCATTTTCCACAGGCACACCCTCCTGCATAAGAAGTTTCGCCATCCGCGATCCCCCTTCACCGAACATCATGCGCCCACTGAGCTCACCTTTTGCATTGACAACCCTGTGAGCCGGAACATCGATTACATGGCCTTTCAACTGGTTTAAAGCCCAGCCAACCATCCGTGCAGAACCCAAGGTGAGGTAATCGGCAATGGCACCATAAGTGGAGACCCGCCCTTTTGGAATGCAACGCACCGCATCATAGACCCAATCAAAATAATGATCTTTTGCTGCAGAAGATTCAAAATAGATCTTCAAGGCGAGATCTTCTTGCCTGGTCATTTCTTTCTTGTCTTGGTCTGATTTATCTCCAAAGCCCATCAAATGCAAAACACCGTGGATGATGACGCGTAACAATTCCGTTTGAAATGTTTCGCGAAAATTGCTTGCATTTTCCTTTACGCGATCAACACTGATATACAATTCTCCCGACATCGCATCAGAATCCATTGGAAAGGTGATGATGTCTGTATAATAATCGTGCCCAAGATAATTCTTGTTGATGTTCAACAAATAATCATCTGAACAAAAGATTATTCCCAATTCGCCTATGCGGCTTTCGTGAAGTTTGATGATTTTTATAAGCCATTCTCTTACTTTTGATTCCGAAAAATCAAAGGGTTCTGCTACAAAATGAAAATGTATTTTGTCGTTGAGAGAAGGCATTGCAATAAAACTTTAAATAATGTAGGCTTGATGCCGCTGCTATTGCTCCTGGACCATAAATTTAATCTCCACGGTACGGCCATTGTCCGAAAAAACAACCCGGTCGGAAAGCCTCCGCATCAGAAACACCCCTCTGCCACCGCAACGCTCCAAATTTTCAGGCAGCGTGGGATCTGGAATGGATGCAGGGTCAAACCCTTGTCCTTCATCAGAAATTTTAAAACAAATGTGCCGGCGCTGACGGCTTGTCTTGAGGCTTACGAATTTACTGCAATCGGATTTGTTGCCATGTAAAATCGCATTGTTTACCGCTTCCGTAATCGTTACCAAAACATTTGGATACATTTTAGCATCCAAATGGTATTCATTAAAAATCCGGTGAAGATATTCCTCCACCTGACAAATGTTTGCCGGAACGGAAGCAATGCGGATCATCCCTGTGCTTTCAAGCTTTGAAAATATTGTTCGACCAATCGTTTGTAAAAAGGTCTCAATTCCGGAGAAATTTGTTTGAACCATTCTGTTTCGCCCTGCCTTTGTTTGATGTATTCTTCCAGGCCTGGTGGAAACTTTCGATCAATATTCGTACCAGTTTCTGATTTTCGCTGTTCATTCCATTCTCTTTCCCGTTCTGCGCGCTCCGATTCGAGGAGCCGGGTAGTAATCTCCTGCTGTCTTTTAAGCATTTCGTTGGTCAGTTGCTTATTGACCAGCTGCTTTTCCAGTTTATTCATTTCATCAATGGCTTCTTTGGCTTCCTTTGAACCATTGCCTCGTTCGCTGTTTTCCTTGTCCAATTCCTGCAGGGCTTTGCGCAGTTTGGCTTGTTCGGCGGCCATTTGTGCAAAATCTTTAGCGGTTCCTTGTTGACCATTCTTCATCTGGTCCAATTTTTGTTGCATTTGTTGTTGCATGCCTTTCATGCCTTCGGTAATTTTATCGGACGGCTTCCTACCCGATGATTTTCCAGGGTTTTTACAAGATTTGCTACCGGGCTTATTGCAGGACCCACCCTTGCATTCTTTTTGTTTTTGATTCAAGGTCTCCGACAACATCAACGCAAGGTCGTTCATATTGGTCATCACCTTCCTCTGGTTGCCGCTGGCTTCTACGCTACGACGTTCTTCCAATTGATCAATGCTTGCAGAAAAATTATCATTGATTTCATTGACTTTGTCGGTGATGAATGATTGGATTTCCACAATGCGCTTGCTGAGCACATCCAATGTATCTTCCACAATTTTAAAATTCTCTTTTACCCTGAATTGGTCTTGAACCAACGCAAGATACTTAGGTGTTTGAACACCTACTTGCCCAAATTCCTTGACTAGGCGTTCTTGTTCAAAAGACAGTGCGACTAAATTCTCCAACAACTGGCGCAGCATTTTGGCATCCTCTTCAGCTTGTTCTTTATCCGACTCTTCCATTTCCTGCTCCATTTGATTGGCCATCTCGTTCATCTTCTCCGAAGCACCTTTTTGTTTTTTTGAGGCTTGCGACTTGCTGGACTTTCCGCTCTTGGAGTTACTCAATTCGTTGGTTGCATCTTTAAGTTCCTTCTTGATATCTTCGGATTGTTCCTTCCGGTCTTCCATTTTGCGTTGCGACTTCATGGCTTCATTCTTTTTTTGAAGCTCATCCTGCTTTTTGGAAATTTCATCAAATTTTTTGTTGATGGATTCCTGTTTCTCTTTCAGCGCATCATTGCCTTCCGATTCATTTTTAGTCTTTTCTGACAATTCATCTTGCTTCTCCGCGAGTTTTTTCAAATCGTTGATTTGATCTTTCAAATTCTTTTCCAACTCCAATTGTTTGAACAATTCGAGCAGTCGCTCCATTTCCTTGGTCAAATCGACGTTTTTGTCCTGAAACTGATCGGTCATTTTGATGGTCTGTTCTTTATTTAACTCAGACATCAAATCCTGAATCTGTTTCATCAATTGTTTCATTTCATCATTGGCTGTTTCGTTGAACAGCTTCTGTAATTGATCTTGCTTCTCCTGAAGCTTTTCATCTTCTTGATTTTGCTTTCTCAGGTTTTCGTTAAATTTCTTTTTGGCTTCATCAAGATTTTGCTGCAGCTTTTGCTGCTCCTGCACCATCTTCTCAAGTTCTTTTTTATTTTGCCATTCAAGATCTTTCTTTTGACGCATCTTGTTCATAAATTCGTCCAGCCGCTCTTGCATTTTTCTTGCTTCGCGAATGGCGTCTTCCAAATTGTCTTTGATGTCCTCGTTATTTTTTGTTTCCTGTTGCGCAAGTTCCTCTTCAGATGCTTCTTTGTATTCGTGGATCTGGCTTCGAGAAGATTTGCTTCCATTGACGCCATCGTTGTCCCACACTTCAAAATAATAACTGATGGACTCTCCCGGCTCTAATGAAAATTGGTTTGCATCAAATACGTACCGGAACTCTTGCAGTTTGCCGGGTGCTTCACCATAAACCGGCAAGGATTTAGCCAGTTTTTCTTTTCCATCTTTCTGACGAATGGTATAATTGAACGTTATTTTTTGTATTCCGTAATCATCACTTGCATTGCCAGCAAAATATTGAACTTTCCAATTGGTGCTATCGTTGAATGCGTCCACTTGGATTTGAGGGTATTGATCTTCAATGACATTGATTTGATACACCACCGAATCAGGATCTTGCAATTCGTGGTTGTATAAAAATAATTTGTAAGCTTCGTTGCGCGTAATTTTACGCACGTAATGGAAACCATTTGCTTGTTGTGCAGTGATTTCTGAATTTTTGTTGTCACTTTCAAACCAAAATCGGAGTCGGTCCGTATGCGCCGTCTGTAAATTCCATTGCACCTTGGTGCCCACAGGAATCAATAGGTCGCCAATGTTTTGAATGGTTTCCGGCTTTCGCCCAATGTAGGCTGGAAAATCCAACCGCACATCAAAGTGTTCCACCAAGGGTTTCATCAAAACCTTCAATTCATAATCTTGCGTTTGTATTTTTCCTGAAATGATTTTAAATACCTGGTCTTTCTGAACATTGCTGAACACGTAATAGAAGGTTTCGGGACCTTCCTTTTGAAGTCGGTACTGGAAATTATCTATTTCAATAAATGCCTCTGCCGGAATGGCTCTTCCTTCGGAATGTAGCCGCAATGTAAAATCACTATTCTGTGGTGTCTTCAGTGCATCGACGTCCAATACAAATTTGAATGCCGCTTCCTTTTCAAAATCTTTATCCAACTGAATCAACCTTTGCGTAGGCTTTTGAATCATCCCCGGTGCAAAAACCAACAATGCGCTCAATACCAACAATGGGCCCATGGCATAATGCATGTATTTTCTATTCCTTCCCAAATCGATGGCTTGTATGAAAGGAACCGGATGCAACTCTTTGGATTTTTGAGAAATGCTGGCTTCTATCAGGCTTCTGTCGGAATACTGAACCGACTGCGCTTTCAGTTGCAAAACATTGAGCAATTTGTCCTTTACGTCGGTGAAATGGGTTCCAATGATGCGCGCTGCTTCTTCGTGTGCAATGAGCCGCCCCAATCGGAAATAATGAAACAAAGGAAGCAAAACCCAATAAGATAGAGTTCCGATAAAAAGCAAAATATAAGATCCGGTCAGAAAAGTTCGAATGCCTTTGCTAAAATAGAATGTACTTTCAAGCAGGTTGTAAGTCAAAAAGACCAAGGTGTTTAAGCCAATAAAATAGAGAGATCCCCGGATCAGCTGGTTGATGTAAAAACGACGGGTGAACTGGTCGATTTTATAAATAAGCTGGTGGTAATAATTTTCTTGCACTGCCATAGTATCTGTTCAACTAATAAAAACGCAAAATAGCCGAAAATAATTTCCTCTTCCCCACGAGGAGGCATAAAATTCAGTTAATTAACACTTGATCCTGCAGGAGGGTTTAAGCCGAAACATTGTATTCCCGCAAAGCGTCGTTCAGGGACACCTTTTTATCGGTGGACTCCTTGCGTTGTCCAATGATGAGCGCGCAGGGAACCTGGTAATTCCCAGCGGGGTAAGTCTTGGTGTAAGACCCCGGAATAACGACCGACCTTGGAGGCACAAATCCTTGATACTTAGTGGCTTGTTCGTTGGTCACGTCGATGATATGGGTAGATCCCGTAATCACGACATTCGCGCCCAGGACGGCTTCTTTGCCAATGTGGGCGCCTTCGACGATGATGCAACGCGAACCGATGAAGGCATTGTCTTCGATGATGTTTGGTTTGGCCTGTGGAGGTTCGAGTACACCTCCAATTCCCACTCCCCCTGCCAGGTGGACATTTCTTCCGATCTGGGCGCAGGATCCCACGGTGGCCCAGGTATCGACCATACTGCCGGATCCGACCCAGGCACCTATGTTTACGTAGCTGGGCATGAGGATGGCTCCGGCTTCTATGAAGGAACCGTAACGGGCTATGGCATGAGGCACTGCACGGATGCCCAGGGCCGCATAATTGGTTTTGGTCGGTATTTTATCAAAAAATTCGAGGTCTCCTGCTTTGATCACTTTGTTCTCACAAATAGGAAAATACATGAGTATGGCCTTTTTGATCCACTCGTTGACCACCCAACCCGACTCGGTGGGCTCAGCCACCCGGATTTTACCATCGTTGAGCAGGGCGATGGTTTCGCGAATGTTGTTTTTAACGCTTTCTTCGTTGAGCAGACTGCGATCTGACCAGGCGTTTTCGATGATTTGTATGAATGCTTCCATTTAAAAAGTGTAAGAGAATGCAAGTATAGTGGAAATCACGCCAACGATGTAACCAATAAATAATTCATCACGTGTATGGGCCTTCAGATAGAGCCGGCAGGATCCTATCCATCCTGCAAGAATGATGGAGATGGCCATCAGTCCATGCAAATGAAAAGAGGAGACAGAATCTTTTTCAAACCGGAACAGAAAAACAAGATCCTGCGAAAAATCCTTTCGAACAAAAACCCAAAGTGTACAAAAACAAGCCCAGGCAGCGGCATGCAGGCTCATTTTCAATTTGGTATTGATGATGAACGCCAAAAAAATGCAAATTACCGCACTCAGCACAAAGGCCGTCATCAATTTGGGTATCTGGTCCTGCGATTTGAGGTTGATCCACAACCAAAGATTGAATACTGCACAGATGATCAACGGAATGAATCGGTCGAAACGGTCCTGCATTTGAAAGCTTTTCAACAATCCCGTCCAACGCATCAGTCCGATGGCTATAGCCGGAATAAACAAAGTATAGATAAAAATCAACAGCAATAAAATTTTTTGCTCCGTCCAGACGACCACTCCAAAAAGATGCGGTTTCAAACAAAGCAAGAGGAACAATGCATAAAACAATAGAAAAATGGGGTGAAAGATGGAGGAGCTTACCAATGCGATGGTTCGGGTAAGATTTTTCATGGATGTTGCTTGGTGCAAATATAGTTAATCTGATATCGAAAGAATAAATAACACATTGATTCAAACCTAAAAGTGCAAACTCACAATTTGTCTGATGCCTATTTTGAATTTATAGAATCAAGGCAATTTATTCCTTTGAAAATGCATAATTTTCATCGATGGGTTTCAAAAGCTTTTGGCATGATTGGCATCTCTTCAGCCTGTCTGCCACTTTTACAACAACTAGAATGCGTAAAACTTTTGCAGAGTAATCCTTCTTATTGCACCTGAAGATTAAGATGGGAAAGATTAGGTATTGAAATGCTGAATTTGTACTCTTTTTCAATTGTGTATCAAAAAGAAATATTTGCCTTTTGTAAAGAAAACTCCTGAAAGCCTAAGAATTTAGCATTTATTCCTGAAATCACTTCCCAACAAAAACATATATTATTCATACCCCTATTTCTACCTTCTGACTAAGATCATATACCCCTTTGATGGTCGTCAGTTATTTCCAATGGGATTTGCTCCACCTTTGTTTCATGAGGGTTAAAAAATAACTCTTGATGGTTATTTTAATGAATCACTATGAAAAAAGAAATGAAATACTTTAATTTAGACACCTTGGTGTTGATTTTGGCTCTGCCACTTGTGTTTTTGTCTTGTGGGAAAGACGAAGATTCAGGTCCGGCAGATTCGGGTAAAATTATTACCGACAAGGAACATTTTGTTCAAAAAGATATCATTCCGGAAGCCGGTGGAACCATTCTCGTTACCGATCCGGATTCGCGTCTTCATGGATTAGAGATTTTGATTCCTGAAGGCAGTTATGACGAAGCCACCACCACGAGTATTTCCTATTCGGAAATTAAATCGCATGAATTTGGAGACTTGTTTCATCCGGTAAGTCCGCTGATAAAAATTGAAAACGGAGGAAAATTGGCCAATCAGATGATGCGCCTGAAAATTCCAGTCAGCGGCGATCCGCAAAGTTACCGCATGGCCTTTTATTACGACCGCAAAACCGGCGAATTGGAAGGGATTTCTGCGGTCAAAACCGAAGCCGATTTTATCACGGTTGCCGTCCGCCATTTTTCGCTCATCGTGGTTACAGAAATCCAAAAAAAATTGCTCATTGAGGGCGGTGGATTTCATACCGATTTTGATCCGCAGGTCAATGGTTGGAGTTTTGTGAACTACGGCACGTATCCGGAATACGATGGCATCTGCGCGGGAATGAGCATCGGGGCTGCTTTTTACTACAAAAATTTCAAATCTTCCCTCTCATTGAACAGCTATTTCGATAACGACCAACTGTGGTTTACCAGTCCTGACATTTGGGAAGACGATGCTTCAGGCTTGCGTTTTGCAACAGCTATTCACCGGGTACAAGAAGCATTTTGGGACAATCAAATCGTCGATATACGCGATATGATTTATGCCAGCGATTCGGATCGGTTTTACAACCTCATTTACAGCATTCTCATTTTGAATCAGCCTCAGCTTATTTATGTGACTGATCCGGGTGCTATCCATGCGCATATGATCATCGGATTTGGATATGAAATCAACGGAAATGATGTGAAGATCAACGTGTACGACCCGAATTTTCCAAATCAGGAATCAAGCATTCAATACAATTTGGGAACACATACTTTTTCAAATTACACCTCTGCGCAAAACACGCGCGCTTTGGAAAACAACCAATTGTTTCAATACAGTCAGATAGCATTCATCCCCTTATCCTCGGTGATGTCTAATGAAGAAATGGATTTTCTTTGGCAAAAAGTTCAAAACAAAACCATTGAAAATAATTTTTTTCCGGCCTATAAAATTTATGCTGTCCCCAAAGACAATGCCTATTCCAAAGTTGAGTTGGATACCAAAGACAACAGCCGAACCAATTACATTCCCTTCCGTGAATTTGATTTTCAGGTCGAAGGACTGGATCAAAATTTCGGTGCCAAACTGGAGGCCTTGAGTTTTTTGCCTGGCTTTGGTTTAGAGCGCATCAACCCAGCCCAAACCATTGTAATGGATAACCGAGATACGCTTATTGGTTTGTATTTAAAGGCAACACCCCCTAACCAGACAGCAGATCAATGGGTGGGTTTTGAGTGGTTCAAAATTCAATTGCAGGATTTTTGGATTGAACCCAATGACACGACCGTATCTGTGAATGTAGAGGTTCCGTTTAAAGCCAGAAACAATGGAACTGCGCCTTCTAATGCCCTTTACAAATGGGATCTTGGAGACGGGCAAAAAAGGGAAGTGCGGGATTCGATCCTGAACTACAAGTACAAAGATCCGGGTGAATACGAAGTTGAATTAAGTGTGGTCGATCTTTCGGTTTCCAAAGTGATTGCTAAAGTAAAAACTAAAATTCATGTTTCGATTTGGCCTAAAATCGCCGTCACTTTAAAAGGCATGGATGCAACTCCGCCAAGCACCATAAAAGCCAGTGATGGGACCGATATTCCTGCCATTGCTTGGTCAAATTGGTCCATACCCAACAGTCCGGCCTTGCGATGGACAAACAACAATTTTGAAGTAGATTTTCCATTCAACATTTCCGGATTTGATTATACCGCGCATATCTCCGGAAGTGTGAGTGCAGATTTTAAAAAGATCAACAGCCTGGTAGCTATTTACACCGGCATTGGCTTTGCCGGAGATTGGACCTACCAGGCCGCCATCACGCTCTCCGATTTCCCTATCGAAGAATTTATTCCGGGAGCCATCATCGGAAAAGCATTAACCGGCCAACAAGCCAAGGCCAAAGTAGGCAATCTCAGTTGGAAGCAAACCATCAAAGATTCGAAAGGGCAGGTGACTGAAACTGTCATTCAATCCATAGACTGGAACAGCAACCAGACCGAGTTGAGTGTTTTCTTTTACGACCGGTAAAGATTATTGGGGGTCGATAGTGGAATTTTATGGAATCTGATTCCATAAAATTCCATATTTTTGTAAAGTGGTTAATCGAATTGCAGAAAAAAAACTCCAGGATCTGGCCAATAAGTTTAAGGCAGTTGCAGTGGTAGGTCCAAGGCAAAGTGGAAAGACGACCCTGGTGAAAGGACTTTTCAGTCAAAAAGCCTACGTTTCTCTGGAAAATCCGGATGAGCGAAATTTTGCCCTGGAGGATCCACGTGGGTTTTTAAGCAGGTATCCACATGGGGCTGTTTTGGATGAAATTCAGCGAGTTCCTGAGTTATTTTCTTATTTGCAGGAAATATTAGACCACACGCGTGCCAAAGGACATTTCATATTTTCTGGTTCAAATAATTTTTTACTTCAACAAAACATATCTCAATCCTTAGCGGGTAGAGTAGCCTATTTACATCTGCTTCCATTCTCCCTGGAAGAACTGGAAAATTCAAATCTGAACATCGAAGATGATGACTCCCTGATGATTCAGGGGTTCTATCCTCCTGTCTACGACCAGAACATTCCACCTCAGGATTGGTGTCCCAATTATGTAAAAACTTATATTGAAAAGGATGTTAGACAAATAAAAAACATCACCGATCTGCATCGCTTCGAGCGATTCCTCAGATTACTTGCAGGAAGGGTTGGCAGCGAATTGAATTACACAGCATTGGCCGTAGAGACTGGAATTGATACAAAGACCGTTCAATCCTGGATAGGAATTCTTGAAGGTAGTTTTATCATTTATACCTTGAAACCGCATCATCTCAATTTTAGAAAAACCTTGGTGAAGCGACCCAAACTTTATTTTTACGATACTTCTCTGATATGCTACTTACTCGGTATTTATCAAACTGATCACTTAACAACGCATCCCATGCGCGGAAATATTTTTGAAAACATGGTGGTCGCTGAACTTTTGAAACAAAGAACACATGTAGGGCTTCCCCCCGATTTGTTTTTCTGGAGGGATAAAACGGGGCATGAAATCGATTTGATTTTGCAAAACGCGGGTGAACCCATACCCGTTGAAATCAAATCCGGACAAACATTCAATACGGAATTTGTGAAGCAGTTGCTTTATTATCAAAATCTCAGCAGATGCAAAAAATCTTATTTGTTGTATCGTGGTCAACAACATTTGAACCGCAGCGATGGAATCGAAATCATCAATTGGAGGAAAGGTTGTAAAAAGATAACAAGCTGATCTGACTTTCGAAGCTAACATGTGTAAGTTCCTTTCAAAGAATTTTTATAACATCCTCGGATCATAATTATTCCAGTGCATTTAATCTTTATACGGATCATACACTTCCGCACCAGCCATGGCTACTCCAATGGGTCTTAGCCGATGAAGGATGCGAATGGTGTCGTCATGACTGGCCAGGACTTCTTCCAGTTTTTTATAACACTGGGGGGCTTCGTCTGCAGCACCGCCTCGAAGTTCGATGCCCTTTTCACGAGCGATGATTTTCACCTGATCGAAATTTACTTTGCCTTGTCCAACGGTTACGGGTGATTTTTTACCATCGTGACCCCGGATCCATTTCTTCTTGCCGGCAGCTTCATTGCGCGACATCACGCGGCCAGCACCATGCACAGTAGAATACAATCCCTTTTGAGCCTTTTCTGTGGAAAGCCCTTCTAAGATCACCGAATCATCAAACATGGTGGAGCCAACGAAGCATTGCTGCCGTGGAAAGGCAGGGGTGCATCCCTTCCGAACAACCCAATAATCTTCTCCAAAGTGATTTTCCTTCCATGCGAAGTTGTGATGGTTGTGAACAGCATAAGTTGCTTGAGCTCCTAAAATTTCAAGTACTTTAGACACTACCGCATCGCGACCTGCATAGGCATATTCGCCAGCAAGATGCATCGCTGCAAGATAATCTTGTCCAAGTTCAGAATGGAGTTCTAATAAAATCGGTGCAGCATCCATAGAACCCTCATTGACCCGATCGCCAAATTCAAAACCCTTCGACAATGCTATAAAACCCATGGCAGTTTTATGTCCAAATCCGCGCGAACCAAAATGCACTCCAATCCAAAGAAAACCTTCTTCATCTTCAAACAAATCGACATAGTGATTGCCTGAGCCTACCGTACCAAGTTGTTCTCTTGCAAGTTGCAACAATTTGCGTTGTGGCAAAAACGCCGCACGGTGGATGTGTTCAAAAACTTCGTGGTCTACCGGTTCGTTATTAGGCCGGCCCATACCGAATGAAATGCGACGCACGATCTCGTCCATGATCTTTGCCACATCAATGTCTTTCGCCACCAAGTCGGTTCGCACTGCTTTGTTTCCACAGGCAATGTCAAATCCCACTCCGGAGACAGAAATCTTATTTTTATAAGCCACGACCCCACCAATGGGATGACCATACCCATAATGTGCATCGGCTGTAAGCACAGCCAAATCTTCTTCACCCACACAACGATGGATTTGAGCGATAGATTTTTCGTCGATGAGTTCACTTCCGAAAATATGTAAAATGGGCATGGACAAAGATATAGAAAGCATAATAGATGCTTAAAAGACTTTCAAATTTTTGGAAGTAATTCAAGCTTAAAAGCAAATAATCGTTTATGAATCAACCCAACATTTGTTAGTCGGTGAACGAAAATCAATTATCCATTATCTATCATTTGATTATTTGTTGCATCCTCTCCGATGCTATTATGGACGAAACTCCCCATTTTGTTCTCTTCAAATAGGGGATGGCTTTCGTTTGACGCAACTCTGTTTTATCGAATTCAAGGATACCCACTAACATTTGCGCATCATCATAAATCGCAATTGCATCCCCGGTTCAAAGGTCCCGTATTCGCCCCCTTCGTAGATATTGGAATCATTGATCAATTGGAGCAATGGTTGAATCTTTTCCAGATTTATTTTCCTCTTACGAAATGCATTGTTGTATATAATGATTTCCCAGACATCCGCCAATGGGAAACAATGTCAGAGTTGATTTTCACTCAAAACTTGCGAAGAATATAGACTTTTGCCTGCTGCATCACCATCTTCGAATACTTTTTGAATATGGTTGAGCGAAGGTGTGCAGCTGAGTAAGGCACAAAAAATAGGCCATGAAATACCAAGGTGTATAATTCACTCAAATTAATTTTGTCGCGTCTTATTTGTACCATACTCCTTATCACAAATCCATATTTAAGTTTAAGGTATCATGATAATTGTAAATTCTTTTGAATTTATTTATGCTGCACTAATTAATGCTTTACGAAGCTTACATACATCAATTAGAAAGCCACAAAAATCTTTTACTAAATGTCGCAAAAGGACAATGAACATTAGGAATAACCAAGTGATTCATTTCCACGAACACTTGTTAGTTTCCTATCAACTTCTGACTTATTGATTCCCATTGCATGAATCATGTTGGTTAAAACAATCAAATGCGTTGAACCCATTCATCTGCGTCCTATCTTTAAATACAATGGAAAGCTCACCTTTTTCACTTCCTGATCTGGCCAATGGGAAAACAACTCCTCCCTAAACTGATCGAAAGGCGAACAGTCGTTCGTCTTATGTCCAGGATGGTTACGATGGTAATGAGCCCATGCGCTCCAAGAGTTGATATAGCCCGCCAGCTGTTCGCGATTCCAAATAGCCTCCATCCAAAAGTCTGGAACCTCCCATGATTGAAAAGGAAAGGGAATGGTGTTCAACTTTTCTTCAATATACCTGCGCTCTGGGTCCCAATATTTATCCAGTACAACCTTGTACAAATACTGAATTTGATCATCGATCCAAGGTTCGACTTGTATATTCTCATAAACCCATACGGCAATGATCCCTTCTGGTTTAAGCACTCTATTGACTTGCGCATAAAATTTTTCGAACTCAAACCAATGCACTGCTTGCGCCACCGTGATCAAATCAAAACTGGAAGAGGGAGCCGAGCATTGTTCGCCGGTCTCAGCACGGTAATGAATGTTGGGTAAATGGGGGGCCTGCTTCAATTGTGCTTCACTGAGGTCCGTAGCATAAACTTGCCGAAAATGATTTGCAAGGACTCTGGCCACCTGACCATTGCCCGTTCCGCAATCCCATGCTGAACCAAATTGCTTTACGAATTGAAAAATATATTCATATAAGTTGTCCGGGTATAGAGGTCTGTACTTTGCATATTCACCCGCATGATTGCTGAACAGATCCTTCGCCATAAAGCTGATTAAATAATTTTCTTACGCTTAAACCAAAAATAAATGATCACACAAATGACCGCCATGACTCCTAAAATCATGTAATAACCAGATACCCATTTCAATTCGGGCATGTTTTCGAAATTCATACCATAAATACCAGCAACAAATGTCAGTGGCAGGAAGAACACTGAAAAAATAGTCAACAACCGCATCACATCGTTGTTGCGTTGCGCGGAAATGGATAGATAGGTACTCAGTAAATTGATGGCATCGTCTTGGATTTCCTCATAGAGCAAAATGGATTGCGTCAAGTTGTCTTTGATGTCTTGCAGTTTACTTTGATACTCCGCGCGAATCACGATTTGATTCAGAACGGATTGGGTAAGCACCAAGAGTTTGCGCCCATTGCGCGCTCTGCTCTTTAAAAAATACAACTCCTCCAATGATAGATTGGAACCTCTCTTCAAAAACAATGTTCGCTCAAACTGGTCGATTTTTTCCGACTGCACGCGAATCGGCGCTTCAAACGAATCCACCATTTGAGAAGCAATTTCTAAAAACAATTCGTGCGGATGGTGAAAATCGCCGTGGATGCCCTTTAAAAATGAAAATTCTTTCCGATGGATCGTAATGATCAACTCTTCATTGATGAAAAAAGCAATTTTATTGGACAACTCGCCATACTTTGTCACCGGGTCTCCTGCTGCGGCCGTATAAGACCGGAGGATTACAAAAGAAAAATTTCCCGATTTTTCCCACTTCGGCAGGTGCCCATGCTGTATGCTATCATTCAACAGGATCAGATCCAAATGGTAGAGTTCTCCAAAACTCTTCAACTGCGTTTTGTTGGGATTGGACAGGTCAATCCATCGGAAATGACCAAATGATTTTTCGATGCTAACTGTGTTCATGGTATGCTTCGTTCCCAAAATTACACTTAATAATGAAATGGATGATGTCCGCTATAAAAAATAGCTTAAGAGGATAGTAATGCATTGGATCCAGAAGGAGAATCTCTAAAAAAAGAATAGCGAGACTACATTGTCATCTCGCTATTTCGGATATATATATGGGAATTAGAGAAAAAAGCAAACTTTTATCGCCAAATTGCTTTCATCTTTTCTGCAAACAAATTTACGTTTGTTTTACAGTTTTCAAATAATTTTTTAAAAAATAATCATCATTCTTCAGCACCAACGCCTTCTTCAACTTTTACCATTTTCCCAGTGGCCAATTTGGCTTTGATTTTCTCTTCCACCTCCCTGGACAATTCCGGATTGTCTTCTAAAAACTGCTTGGCAGCATCGCGGCCCTGTGCAATTTTAGTGCCTTCGTAGCTGAACCAGGAACCACTTTTCTGAATGACGTTTAATTCAGAACCCAAATCGACAATTTCTCCGGATTTTGAAATCCCTTCTCCATAAGTTATGTCAAATTCAGCAACTCTGAATGGCGGTGCCAATTTGTTTTTCACGACTTTCACTTTCACCCGATTTCCAACAATGTTTCCATCTTTATCTTTAATGGCATTGCTGGTCCTTCTGATGTCCAGTCGAATACTGGCATAAAATTTCAAAGCATTTCCTCCTGTCGTCGTTTCAGGATTTCCGAACATGACCCCTATCTTTTCGCGCAACTGGTTGATAAAAATACAACAGCATCCTGTACGTCCGATCGTTCCGGTTAATTTACGCAATGCCTGGCTCATTAATCTGGCCTGCAAGCCCATTTTGGATTCTCCCATCTCCCCTTCAATCTCACTTTTAGGAACCAAGGCAGCCACAGAGTCGATTACAATGATGTCAATGGCTCCCGAACGAATCAGGTTTTCTGCAATTTCCAAAGCCTGTTCCCCATTGTCCGGTTGAGAAATCAACAAATCCTCTGTATTGACTCCCAACGCTTCGGCATAGCTCCGGTCAAAAGCATGCTCAGCATCGATGAACGCGGCGATACCACCCTTTTTTTGGCATTCGGAAATAGCATGTATGGCCAGGGTGGTTTTTCCTGAACTTTCCGGTCCATAGATTTCAACCACACGGCCTTTTGGCAAACCTCCGATCCCTAAGGCTATATCCAAACCAAGGGATCCGGTAGAAATGGAATCCACCGTATCCATTACGGGTTTGTCACCCAATTTCATGATGCTCCCTTTTCCGTATGTTTTTTCAAGCCTGTCGACCGTGAGGGCCAGCGCTTTTAATTTTTCTTCTCTTTCTTTAGACATATTAAATAAAGTTATATAAGTGCAAATGTAATGGAATCGGAGAACTTTCCCCGAAAATCTTCAGGATGCTTACAGGTCGTTTTTCGTGCCGGAATTCGCTTTTTGCATCCGTGAAAACCCTGAAAATGCTCCGTGAAAACCCTGAATTTTAGGTCTATTGTTTGGATTTTCCAACAGACTGAAATAATATTGTATCGGGAATTGAGTTATAAAATAGTAAATGCATTCTTAAATTCCAATGACCGACTGTTGATTTTTCGTCTTTCAATTGGAATCGTTTCATGAGATTTTATCAAGGGATTATGAACCGCCTCTTGCGCCAAAAAGAGGCGGTTTTTTTTTACGTCCAATCCAAGCCCATTGAAAACAATCCACCCCTACCTTTGCTCTTGCAACTCGTCGCGTGATGCAAAGCGAATATCCTACTGCTGGATCATGAATCGTTGGGTAACTGTAAGGCCATTTTTTGCGAGATACCTTGCAAAATAAATGCCCGGCAAAAAAGAAGATGCATTCAACTCAGATCCCGTTTCCACTTGACGAAAATGTGCAACGCGTTTTCCCATACCATCCAAAATCTCCAAGGTTTCCACATCCTCACCATTTGGAAAATCAAATGTCAAACGATCTTTCGCCGGATTGGGGAATAAGAAACCGCTTTTGCCCACATTTTCACCATCATCACTGGCTACCCAAACTTTACAAGGGCTGAAATAAGGATCATCTGCATGAAACAAACCAAATCCATAAACAGTATCTGCAGGATGATCGGGATAGCTTCTCGTGTATACATAGCTGTATTCAGATGGAAAGTGCGCTTTGGTAAACGCAGGATCGAGATTAAACCGAAAATAATCAGCTTTTGATAAACAGCTAAATCGCTTTCCAGGTTTTCGTATCCACCCTTCCGTTGGATCCAAAATTTCAACCAACCTATCGGGTGTCACAAAACTGGCCTGAACGCACTCAGTTCCCAATGCAAACTCATTGGGATCCCAGCGCATGGTAACTGGAAAGTGGACTGCTTTTACAAAAATGTACACCTTGGCTCCGATGTTGCAATCTCTCCAGGGTTGGTTGAAAAAATATAATCTTTCAGCTCCGGTAATAATTCTTTTACTCAAAAATCCCTTTATCTCAGGTAATAATGGATAAAGTGCTTGCGCAGCGCGCACATCAAAGGGCTCCTTAAAAGGCACCATCAGACTGTCTTCACCAAACTCAGGATTGTACTCCTCCTTTGCCCTTAAGTCAAATCCAATGAACAAAGTATCCCGATTCCCTACCGCATCTTCAAAATAAAAGTGGGTTCCAAATTCGGGGTCCAACTGCGCATAAGTGCGACTTGCAAAAAAAATCAGCAATAGTAAAAATTGTGTTTTCATATCATTGAAATTTGACAAAGGTTTTCATCCTGGATAACTGATCTCCGGTGACCATCATTAAGTAAGTTCCCGATGGCAATTGATCTGCATTCAAATGTAGCAAATTTTCCCCGTTCACTGCTTCTTCTGAAGTCTTCAACGTATATTCCATTTCAGTCAACAAATTGCGTGCTGTTACAGTATATAAAATCCCTGGACCATCCCAATGAAACTGGAGTATCACATTTCCGGTTACCGGATTGGGTTGAATGTCCAATTCTTCGAAAGGCTGTGGACCACAATCTGGAACATCGGTCATGAATTCATAAGCATAGGCATCTTCCGTACAATCGTTCACGGTGCGAAGCTCCGCTTTGTATAGAGTCCCAGGCTTCAACACAGGCAATAGTCCGGTAACGTTCGGATGCAATTTGTAACAAAATTTTCCAGCCTGTCCTGCCAATAAACCTGATTGATAAACCAAGGTGTAATGTCCATTTGACCATTCATACAGTTTTACTTCATAGGCCTTTTCTTCCCAACTAGCTGAAAGGATCAAACACTCTCTGCATTGTGAGGTATTGTGAATGTCTTCCGGTGTCCGGCTGATAAAGGCATTGGTTGGTGGACAGCCGTCAATTTTTTCAATTAGATCACATTTATAATTATTAATAACACCAAGTATAAACCTTAACTGACAATTTGTGATTGCAATCTTAGTGGCTGAATAAGACATGACGTTATTGTCCACAAAATATTCGTCACAACAAGGACAAGGTGCGCATGGTGATACTTCATTACAATCGTTCACTCCATTGAAATTTCCGTCACCATAACCTGGCTCTCCTGTTTGAACATCCTTTTTCAATAAATTCCAGCAAATGAGATTCTTTTCATTCCAAGGGCTTTGAGGTATGGTTTCGATGATGCCATTGCAATTTTTATCCCAATCATAGGTTATTTTAGGTGTGTCTTGACAGCCATCATCACCTCCGAAAGTATGTCCCAATCCAAATACATGACCCAACTCATGATAAAAATTTCCAAGGGTCCACCAGGCATTTGGATCAAACTGACTGGCCGCTCCTGTATTGTTTTCAATAAATCCTACCCCGGTTGTTGTCCCGGGAAAAGCTCCAATGTAAAAATTTATTTCCCGGTTTTTATTAATTCCATATTGTGCATGCAAATTATAAGTATTAATTTCAGCCATTGCATTTGACTGGCAATGCATGTAAACCCCCGACAAAACAAATCGAAACGGCAAGCAAGGAGCAGGAGTGCTTTCAAAACGGCGCTGTGGTTGGTTTGCTTGAATTTCGTTGTTCAATAGCTGGATCATTTTTTCGGTGCTTGCATAAATTTCCGATTGGTTGTAATTCGTTTGTTGGACTTTTCCTTCGCAGTTGTCCGGCACAAAGTAATGCACATTAATCCGCAGATAAATCGGAATACACAGGGCCATGACTTCATCCATGTCAAAACAAGGAGCACCTGCGTTGACTGACGCCCCACTGTTCAAAGCCTCTGTCCATGCACATTTGTATTCAAAGCCCTGCGCATCCGCACATCGAATCATCGCACCATACAAGATGATGCACAAAATAAAGTGTTTCATAAAATGTTATTTAAGGGTGAATGAATAATTTCCAAAGCCAAGGTAGAACTCTTATCATAAGCGTCAAGAGGCTTTTATTCTAGCTGGAAATCCATTTATTGAACTACAGCTAATTTTGATTTTACTGAATTGGCTTCTGAATTCCATAAGGTAAACACCCCAGGGTTCAAGTCATTTGACCCAATTTGATACCATGGTGCTTTTAACAGTTTTCGATCTACTTACCCTATGGTTGTTGATAAGTACTTTGCCCGAACGGTAAAAGAGAGATTCCTGGAGGAACGCTTAAGACGAATTCCCTAAATTGAAAAGCCAAGATAAAATTCTTCAACAAAAGCAGTTGCAATCAGTGCGTTCTACAGTTCTAACAAGTGTTCGGAATGGACTGTAAATCTTTCGTTTTGGCCTATCCACTCCATTCAATATGAATTAAACATATTTCAATCACCTTATATACGAATTACACCGGAATTGCTTGAAGCGCATTATTGAGCAGTCTGTAGACTACTACCCATCGACTTCAAATCAATGCTTGCAACTGTCCCTAGCCTCCAAAATCAATACTTCTTGTTTCGTTCCCAATAATTTTGGGATTCGATTTCATCCAGGATGTTGAGGTAGTTTCGGTATCGGATTTCACTGATTGTTCCAATTTCCAGGAGCCTTTTAACTTCGCAATCGGGTTCGTCGCGGTGGGTACATTGTGATCCAAATTTACAAGCGCTGGATGCTTCAAAAAACTCCCGAAAATTATGTGCGACGTCCATCACTTCAAGATTATTGAACGACAGCGTTTTGATTCCAGGCATGTCAATCAAATAACTTTCGTCTTCCACGCGGTACATTTGCGCAAAGGTGGTGGTGTGCATTCCTTTTCCGGACCAAGATGAAACATCGCTGGTTTTGAGATCGAGCTCGGGAACCAAGGCATTGATGACGGATGATTTTCCAACACCCGATTGTCCGGAAAATAAATTGATCTTTCGGTGCAACTTGGCTCTCAATTCAGGAAGTCCGTATCCGGTGACAGCCGAAATCGCAAGTGCTTCATATCCTATGGATTCATAAACGCTTTTGTACTCCTCATACATGGCGCGCTCTTCTTCCCCATACATATCCCATTTGTTGAATGCAATGATCACGGGAATGTTCTGCGGTTCCGTAGTAAGTAAAAAACGATCGATGAATCCAGGTTTAAGCGGGGGCTCGCATATGCTGGTGATCAATACCGCCTGGTCAATGTTGCAGGCTATGAGGTGGATGTGCAACCTGGATTTAGGCGATTGCCTGGCAATGTAATTTTTCCGTGGAAGCACCCGCTGAATGATCGCTTGCCGTTCATTTTCCAATTCCATTTCCACCATATCGCCAACGGCTACCGGATTGGTAACATTTTCTTTGTCCAACTTCATTTTACCCGTCAACCGGCAGGCTAACAAACGTTTGTTCGTACCATCCCAAACGTCATACCAACTACCCGTTGATCGCATGACCCTGCCACTCAACATGATGCTTTGGTCATTTTCTGATTGTATGCTTGAAGTGACCAACTGAATTCTTCGATCAGATGCGGGTTTTCCTCGGCCGCATTTCCAATCACCACAACATCTGCACCGGCATCAAAAGCCATTTCCATTTGTTCGGCGGTGCGGATGCCCCCTCCTGCAATGAGCGGCACATCAATGTGTTGGGCGATGCGTTGTATGATTTCTTTAGGCACCGGAAAGCGTGCGCCACTTCCCGCTTCCAAATAGATCCAATGGAAATTCAAATGCTTCGCGGCCATGGCCGTCGCTAAAGCCAATTCGGCTTTGTCTCTTGGAATCGGTTGGGTTTGGCTCAGGTAAGCTGCTGTATTGGACGACCCTCCATCAATCAGCAAATAAGCCGTTGCAATCACCTCCAGTGTTGAATGGGCAACCATGAGCGCTGCTTCTACTTGCTTGCCAATGAGGAATTCGGCATTGCGTCCCGACAGCAAGGACAAATACATCAAAGCATCGGCCAATGGATGCAGCTGATAAACATTTCCCGGAAACAAAACCACCGGGGTTTCACTTTGACTTTTGATGCTTTGTATGCACGGACCCACTCGATCTTCCACCAACAAACTCCCTCCCACAAAAAAATAATCTACCGGAAATTTTTTACACAATTCCAACAATTCATTCACTCGTCCCATCTTGCATTGATCGGGATCAATCAATATGGCGAGACTCTTTTGCTTCTTGCCTTTTTCTCCAATAGCTGTGTTACGAGCTTCTTCATGATCCTGCAAAGCTAATCAATTCTCTCCCTCAGGCATTCGACAATCTTTCGTTGGATAGCGTGGAAGTCCTGTACACATTGCTCATGTCCCGCTTCAAACAAAGCATGGTATTCTCCTCCCGGATGGATGTACCGTATGCGGTGGTCTTTTCCAATCAGAAAACTCACCGATGTAAATTTTTTGGTCTGATGTTTCAACCAGTAAGTATGCAAATTATTCCATTGATCGTCGATTGCAATGGGAAACTGAAATGCTTTCTCCACCACATATTCTCGCACCTCCTCTGCATCACATGTGCGCGCTTGGGGTTTGGGATGGTACAAGCCAATGACCACCAATCCTGAATCTTTATATTGCTGGTGCCAGGCATTGAGTGCCTCGGCCGATTGCATGCAAAAAATACAACCATCAGTCCACCACCGCAGCAGCAAAACTTTGTCTTTTTGCTGTTTAATTTCAATTGGTGTCGACTGCAACCAAACCATCGAATCAAAGGGAGGTGCGAAATCGCCAATCATTAATTCGCGTTCATTGCAAGCATAAAATACCAATAGAAAAAAATAACCGATGCAACTCCGGAGCAGCATTCAATGCAATGAAAGTGGTTCGTCCTTGGCCAAAGCTTTGTATCGTCCTTTGGAAAATTTGCTGCCATTGAATACCAGCTGCTTGGCCATGGATTTTTGTTCTTCCTCCGGTAATTTGACAAAATCCGCACATCGCTGGCTACAACAATGCTCATAACGCTCTGAACATTCAGGGCACTGGATGAAAAGGATGTGGCATTGATCGTTTTTGCAGTTTACGTGCACATCACAGGGTTTACCGCATTGATGGCATTTTGAAATGACCTCATCTCCTACGCGTTCTCCCAAACGTTCGTCAAAAACAAAATTTTTTCCTAAAAATTTATTTTCCAAATGCTGGTCGCGCACTTGCCGGGCATATTCGATGATGCCACCATTCAGTTGAAACACATTCTTATAACCCTGGTGCTTTAAGAATGCACTGGCCTTTTCACATCGAATGCCGCCCGTACAATACATCACCAGGTTTTTATCTTTATGTTCTTTCAACATCTCTGAAATGATGGGCAAAGATTCCCTGAACGTCACCACTTCCGGACAAACCGCGCCTTCAAAATGTCCTACTTCGCTCTCGTAATGGTTGCGCATATCCACCAGCACGGTGTCATCCCGCTGAATGATTTCGTTGAATTCCTTTGCATTGAGATGAACTCCGGTGTCTGATGGGTTAAAGGAAGGGTCCTCTATGCCATCGGCTACGATTTTGTTTCTAACCTTAATGATCAATTTATAAAACGATTTGCCGTTGTCGTCGATGGCATAATTCAAGCGAATTCCTTTTAAAAAAAGGATATCATCCATACAGGATTTGAAAGCGTCGAGATTTTCTTCCGGAACAGAAATTTGAGCATTGATTCCTTCACTGGCTACATATATCCTCCCTAACACATTCAATGCTTCATATTGTGTATACAAATGATTTCTGAAAAAAGCTGGATTGAGAATAGGGTAATATTGATAATAGGAAATCGTAATGCGGGTTTCCGCACTTTCCTGCATTTGTTTCAACAATATCCTTCGGTCAATTTGGTTGCAAAGATGCAAGGGCTAAGAAAATTAATGATGAATGATCAGCGATCGGTATTTCCCTGCGGGACTGGACACGTAATATATTCCGGGCTCCCAATTGCGGACATCGATTCTTACGGGTTCTTTGGAAATCATTTGGTGCAAAATTTTCCTTCCCATGACATCTTCAATGGTCCAAACGCCCGGTGCTTTATTTTCCGGATCCAACACCACGTAATCCTTTGCTGGATTGGGATACACCTTTCCTTGAATGCGCTCCTGCTGATGAGTACTAACGACTGTTCGTGCTTTGTCTACTGCAGCTTTTGCATTGACAAAGCCAAATCCAAAGGTATTGTTCGGAATGATGGTTCCGGTGTAAGGCCAACAATCAAATCCTGAAACCAGCGGCTGCGCAGTCTCCTCGATGATTTGCTCAATGCGTTCGACTTGTCCTGCCAGGTTGGGATTGGCACTGATGATCAAGGCCACCAGTCCGGCCACATGCGGTCCTGCCATGCTGGTACCACTCCAACTTGCATAAGTGCCATTGGGGAGCACTGAAATCACATCCGAGCCTGGCGCTACCACGTTGGGTTTCACTCGTACTTCTTTGTAATTGGTCACGGGTCCGTTGCTGCTGAATCCACTGATTTGCAAATCTTCCTTTACCGACCCAACCGTGAAACTACCATCAAACAAAGCTGGAATATGGTTCAAGGTGCTGCAAGCTGCACCATCATTGCCCGCAGATACCACCACCACGATGCCTGCTTTTCTGAGGTTGTCCACCACCCGTTCCATCACTGGAAATGTTGAAGTATCACATCCTTCCTCCAAACTACAATACCAACTGTTGTTGATGACGTGAGGGGCCTTCAATGCATCTGCTTTTTTTCCGTCCAGGTCATGCGGTGCCAAAAAGAATTCAAAGCATTCGATGTAAGTAGAGTGCGCACCATTGCCACGTTCCATATTGCGGCAACCGATCCATTGCGCTTCAGGCGCCACGCCAAAACTTACATCATCGGCAGAGCCAATCATGGTGCCGACGGTATGCGTTCCGTGTGCATTGTCATCACAGGGTTCTTTGACATCAAGTCCGCAGGGATTGTCTGGAGACCCGCTCAAAGGACTGATGGCATGGATTGCATCGTGCCAATGGTAATTGTGGTCGACTTGCCCATTGGAGTATCCTTTGTATCTTTCTTTGATGGGACCAACATCCCACTTCACTCCGGTATCTTCACCAGCAACCACTACTCCTTTTCCTTTGATTCCAAGGTCCCAAACGGCGGGAACTTGCATTTTTTGCAAACCCCAGCTGATGTCTGGTCCGCGCTGCTGCATACGGGCGCTTTCATCGGTGGTGGGCAAATTGATCCGTTGTGGTGAATCAAAGCAAATCCTTTCAATCTCTGGATACTGCGCAAGGATTTTGATGGTTTCCGGAGACAAAACCGCTTGTATGCAATTGGCTACGGCAAAACTTCTAAATGGAATCTTGTGCTGCTGCAAGAGTTGCTGGACACGGGCTTGTTGTTCCTCAGCTTGTTTATTCAGCGAGCGAAAAACATAGAGCCCTTTTTCTTCTTTGGTCCATTCGCTGTTCCAATCTGTCAAAGGCGCCTGCTCTCGAAAAACCAATAAAACCGAAAGCTTGGAGGCCTGGGTCATCTTGGATGAAAGCATGGGACTGATTTGAGCAGGAAGAAACTGATAAGACAGTAAAAAGAGCAATAAATATTTTTTCATTTTAGATCCATTGTTTTCAGTGTGGGCATTTTTATATGTTACGGAGAACGTTGAATATCGCGGTTTCGCTCCTCCTGTTTGTTCATGAATGGTAAAATTCCATAAAACCCCTGCGTCGCGGTGGAAATTTTCATTGGTTTTGCCAGAAATAGGGTGGCTCCAACAATAAAGCTCCACGGATATCGGCCGAGTGGCTTTGGGTAATTCCAATCATAATGCGCTGGAGGTTGGTCCAATTCGTTCCACCACAAAGGTAGTGGCTTTCAGGCAAATAGGAAATTTTTATTGCTGCGAATACAAGATTTAGACCGCTTTCATCGAAGCTGAGATCCGTTAGGAAATTAATTATTCCAAAGCCTAAGCCAAATATGCTTTATTTTGTTGTATTGCTGCAACGAACAGATTATGACCGCCGGACCCGCTGACCGCAAACGAGATCACATAGAATTGGCCTTCAACGCCCAAACCCCTGCAGATTGGCTGGATGACCGATTTTATTATGAGCCGGCTTGGAGTGAACATCCGAAGCCGGAGCAACTCATTCCGTTCAATTTGGGAGTGAAGACGCTTGCGTATCCGATCTGGGTGTCCAGCATGACTGGAGGTACCTTAAAAGCTCGCCTTATCAACCAAAATCTGGCGAGGGCTTGCAGGGAATTTGGTCTGGGTTTTGGCCTGGGATCTTGTCGTAAAATTGTCGACGAGCCCGAAAGTTTTCCAGATTTTGACATGCGCGATTTCATTGGAAGTGAACTGCCCTTCTTTGCAAACCTCGGTGTGGCGCAGGTCGAAGATTGGATGTCGAAGGGAGAGACCGAAAAGATTCATACCGTGGTAAAGCAATTACAGGCAGATGGTTTGATCATTCATTTGAATCCTTTTCAAGAATTTCTTCAACCGGAAGGGGATGTATTTAAAGCAAGGCCCATAGACACCATTACACGGTTCATCGAGCAGTTTGAATACCCGGTCATCGTGAAGGAGGTAGGACAAGGAATGGGTCCATCCAGCTTGAAAGCGCTGCTGGAATTGCCGTTGCTGGCCATCGAATTTGGGGCATTTGGAGGGACCAACTTCAGCATGTTGGAAATTCAAAGACAAGCGGGGCATTTGCAAGAGGAACTTTTGCCTTTGACGCGCATTGGGCATACGGCATTACAGATGGTCGATTATTGCAATGCTATTTTCGAACAAACGACTGTTCGATGCCACCACTTGATCATCAGTGGCGGCGTGAAAAATTTTCTGGATGGGTACTACTTGATTCAAAAAAGCAAGTTACCCGCTATCTATGGACAAGCTTCCGGATTTTTAGCACACGCACAAGGGGATTACGAAAACCTAAGATCTTATGTGAAAAATCAGTTGCGTGGATTACAGTTGGCCCATGCATTTCTCAAAGTTAAATGATTGCAATTTTTATAAGTCATAAATTTTGAAAGTAAAAACCATCAGCGGGTTTTCAAAATTGTCGAAACGCGGCAAGATCAAATGGATCGTGGAGAATTTTTTCAAAGATCCTGAACACGTCATGCATGAGCTGATGAGCTATTGGCATAAGAATGAAGATCATCAAAAAATTCTGGATGCCATCAGTGAAAACACGATCAGCAACTATTTGTTGCCTTACAGTGTAGCGCCAAATTTTCTAATCAATGGAAAAACCTTTTGTGTACCGATGGTAACCGAAGAAAGTTCGGTGGTAGCTGCTGCATCTGCTGGTGCCAAATTCTGGATGGATCGAGGAGGTATTCAAGCAAACGTTATAAGTACTGTAAAACTTGGCCAGATTCATTTTCGCTGGAATGGATCTTCCCAAGCACTGCAAAATGATTTGGCGAATCTAAAAATAAAAATGTTGCAGGATGCGGCACCACTTATACAAAACATGCAAGCACGCGGTGGAGGGGTAGGCTCGATTGAATTAAAATCCTTTCCTGAGCTTGCTCATTACTATCAACTGTTAGTTTCGTTTGAAACCTGTGATTCAATGGGAGCCAATTTCATCAATTCCTGTCTGGAAAGCTTCGGCAACACCCTTGAAAAGCACATCACCCAGTCGGATACGCTCAGTGATGACCAGCGGGAAGTGGAGATCATCATGGCCATTTTGTCGAATTACACGCCCGATTGCCTCGTAAAAGCATGGGTTACTTGCCCAATCGATCGCTTGCATGTTCAAGGAAGTCTATTGAGTGCCGAAGAATTTGCTGAAAAGTTTAAACTTGCCATCGACATCGCACATCAGGATGTTTACCGCGCTGTAACCCACAACAAAGGTATTTTCAATGGCATAGATGCCGTAGTCCTTGCAACTGCCAACGACTTCAGGGCTGTGGAAGCTTGCGGCCACGCCTATGCATCGCGTGATGGACAATACCGAAGCCTAAGTCACTGCAAGCTTGAGAACGGATTGTTTCATTTCAGTCTTGAAATTCCATTGGCACTGGGAACCGTAGGCGGTTTGACTGGTTTACACCCCATGGCCAGATACTCTTTGGAACTATTAGGAAATCCGGATGCTAAAACCCTGATGATGATTGCTGCTGCCACGGGCCTTGCACAAAACTTCTCCGCTGTTCGATCATTGGTGACCACCGGCATTCAATACGGACATATGAAGATGCATTTGAAAAATATATTGCTACAACTCAAAGCAAATGATGCAGAATCCAGGCAAATAGAAAATTACTTCAGCAATCAAAAAATCAGTTACAATGCGGTGAGGGAATTTCTTGAACAGATAAAAGGTGGCTTGTAGGCATGTAGGCTTGTATGTAGGCATGTAGGCTTGTAGGCATGTAGGCTTGTAGGCATGTAGGCTTGTAGGCTTGTAGGCTTGTAGGCTTGTAGGCATGTAGGCTTGTAGGCATGTAGGCATGTAGGCTTGTAGGCATGTAGGCTTGTAGGCATGTAGGCATGTAGGCTTGTAGGCTTGTAGGCTTGTAGGCTTGTAGGCTTGTAGGAAGAAACAATAAATTACAAACTTTTTTTTATACAATTAAGAACTTTTAACCATACGTTCAATGCATGAAATGAATTGATACTAACGAACGTTAGCAATCGATCATCTAACAAAAAGTCATTACGCATCAGGCCATAAGCTATACTTTGAATGCCTTACAGATCTTTCCTATTAAAAATCCGTACAACGAAAAACAGGGCCGAAATGATCCATACCACCATGATGCCTCCGGTAAATAATATGCCGTATATACTGCCGAAAAATTCTTTAAACAAAGCCCCCGTATATCCCATTAAAGCGCTCACATCCATTTGCAACATCATGGAAACCCTCGCCAGGTCGATCGGATTGAGTGCTGTCAATAATAGGGTAAGTTTTTCCAAGGGGTAATCGGAGAATGTAAACAAGATTACCAAAAGAATTCCATCGTAAACCAAAGCAAAATAAAACCAGATCATCAAAACCACTCCAATCCCCCTTGCTTTGTCGCGCGACAATACCGAGGCTAAAAAAGCAATGGAAGCGCAAGCCAAAGTCAAGCCCGTGCCTGTTAAAATAAATGTCCATGCTAGCGTGCTCTGAACATAGATCAAGACGGGTATACCCAAGCCAATCCAAAATGCAATCACCAATGATAAAGACGTTGCCAGGTATTCGCTGATGAGAACTTTTTTTCTACTCAACGGTTGCGCCAACAACATCTCAATGAATTCATACGAATTGTAGTAGTGGATCGTTGAAAATATCATACCAACCAACGGAATCAAGATCAGTTCAATGTTGAGAATGCTCAACAAAGCTTTGTCGGGATTCTCTTCCAAGGTAAACAACATGGCTCCCGCCAGCAGTTGAAATGCCGTGTACAGCAAAACGATCTTGTTTTGCACGATGTCCGATAGGATGTATTTAGTCAATTTCCACATACCTCAAATTATGCTGAGTGCTCTTCCATGATGCGTGCGATGGCTTTACCAAATTTCTGCTCACCGGTAAGCGATTTCAACGCTTCCAGGCTGTTGCAGTAGCGAATTTTGCCTTCTTGCAAATACAAAACGTCGGTTGTTAAATCGTCAAAGTCGCTCAACACATGCGAAGTAATTAAAATCAATTTTCCAAGTTCCTTTACTGCTTTAATTTTTTCTTTCAATCGCTCTGCCGATAACGGATCGAGTCCGGCCGTAGGTTCGTCGAGTATGTAAATGGATGGGTTGAATAAAAATGCGATCGCAGCACTTACCTTCTGGCGGGTCCCTCCTGATAAGGTCCTCATGCTTTGATGATGCATTCGTTTCAATTGAAATATTTCAAGAAGATCCTTGTCCAATTTTTCTTCCGGCAAATTTCTCAACTCGCACAATAATTCGAACAACTGTCCGACTTTCATATGGTCCGGATATCTTCCTATTTGTGGCATGTATCCAATGTGCTCGCGGTATGCATCGTTTTTCCGAATGGATTTTCCCATGACTTCAATTTCTCCTTGGTCTGGTCGAACCATTCCCAACAAACATTTTATCAGTGTCGTTTTTCCCGAACCGTTTGGACCAATCAGCGATACCACCTGGTTGGCCTTCCATTCAAAACTCACATCATCAAGCGCCTTGAGCCTTTTGAATTGTTTGGTGATATGTTTCGCCTGAATCATAGGGTGACTGGTTTCATCAAGGGTTTACGATCCATCAACAATTCAGGTGTAAAGCTGGGAATAGCTTTCTCTGCCTTGTCTAAAAAACTGATCAGGATGCTCCTCAACAAGATTAAGGTAAATGGATTTTGTTCAACGATCATGCTGTACATGTTTACCGGACGATAGGGCACATCACCGATGCCATCCTTTGTGCGGTCATAACCTTCGTACTTATCCCAATAATTCTCGTCGAAATTGTTCAAAACCAGTGTGCCGTTTGTAGCCATGTCAAAGCTGTTTCCCTGAAAATTATTTTCATTGATTCGGTTATCGCTGCAGCTCGCTTGCACTTTCATGGCCCAGCCGTTTCGTGTGAACACATTGCGCTGAATCATCATTCTGCTGGAACCTTCCATGTAGATTCCTACAGTGTTGCGGTTGAACCGGTTGTTGAATATTTTACTATCGGTAATGTCTTTCAATAAAATGCCGTAAGCCGCGCCTCCCCAATTGTCCACAAATTCATTGAACAACATGTGCACTTCTTTAGAATACATCACTGCCACGCCCGCACCATTCGCGACGAATTGATTTTCTTCATAGTCGTCGCGGTGTGAAAACATGAAATGCAAACCATACCGAATGTTGCCTTTGCTGAAGTTGCACCGTATTTTGGAATCCGTAACAAACTCAAAATATATCCCGTCCCGGTGACCCGAAACCCTATTTCCTTCGATCAGCGCATGGTTACATTTCCATAAATGTATGCCGTTTCCTGTGTTTTGTTCGGTCTTCGGATTGCCCACGACCACATTGTTTCGAATGTAAACCTTGCTGGCATTTGAAACATGAATACCAAAGAATGAGTGCAAGATTTCATTGTCTTCAATGTAAACTTCAGCCGCATCGATGCACTTGATGGCCGCATAATCATTCATGGAAGAATAACCGCTGTTCTTCAACACAAATCCCGTGACGCGTATGTTATTTCCACTGATGGTTAGGATTTCGTAAAGCCCCTCACCATCCAATACCGGCTTTTCGTTTCCGATCAGAACGATCGGTTTTCTGATCACTAAATTCTTGGTAAAATAAGTACCTGGACCAACCAAAACGCTATCCCCTGGAGCTGCTTGGTCTATCATCATTTGCAGATTTTGCTCACCATGTTTAAGGTACCAGGTTTTGGTATTTCCCACCTGGAAAAACAGATGAACGATGCAAAAAACGAATATATATTTACACTGTCCAATCGGCTTCATGGATTATTCGATCTTTTCGTAAATATACTTCCAGTCTGCCACTTTTCTCCCCGTTCCCTGACTTATAAACTTTTGTGAAGAGGATTCGTCTTTGAATGCCGCCGTATTAAAATTCATGGGCGTGCGTACATCTTCTCCAAATACGAATTTAGCTTGTTCTACATCCAGCAAGTGATTTTCTTGCTCGAAATCAATTACGAGGATGTGCGCATATTTTTGTTGATCCAATGCACCTGATTTCATCAAACGAATCATGCAACCCAGGTCATCAAACTTATACACCTTTCCGGTACTGGTCACGATTTCTGAACCGAATTTCCGATCGACTATCCCCATTTTACAGGTGTGGCAAAGGTCCACGCCATAGCGAAATGGCTCAGGTTGCGCGGTGCATGACAGCGAAGTCATTAAAAGGCCTAAGCCCATCCAGTTCAGCACATGCGGCATCGGATGTTTCCTTTGTCGGTTCCATTCAAAAAACCAGACCAAGGCCATGATGGTGGCCGCTCCAATGACAATCCAGCCTCCGATTTCTGGCTGTGAGTAAGCATCAAAGTTCAATAAACGTTTGTGTCCAATGACCGGTGGCTGGTATGCCAACCCTGGAACTTTGATGGCTGCTGTTGGATCCAGGTTGTGTCCATATTCATATCCCCAACGATAAAAATCGAACATGGCGAATACACCTCCAAACGCAGTAAACACCAGATACCAAAACAAGATATTCAATCGTCCCCAATACGCGACAATAATACCCAGTAAAATATAAAATGCAACGATGTAGATTAGAAATGAAAATTCGGGAAACATCTCTACGGAAATATGACGCATTCCGATGTAATGATTCAGCCCATTGATGATTTCTACATCTCCAGAAATGTTGTTCAACCATATCTTCATGGTTAAGCCTTCGGGATATTGTGGTGCAAACAAGTCAATCCTCCAGACGGGAAGGAAATACGTAAAGAGTAGCAATAAGGAAGTTCCAAATACGATCCATCGGGACTTCTTACTAATTTGTGCGTTGTACATGTTACAGGAATTTTAATATTGAACCCATGAAAGCTCAAAAAAACCAAATTCATTTTAAAAAATAGGGCGCAACCGCTGAGCAGCCACGCCCCTAAATCAAATCAAATGATTGTAATGCCGCTTCTTGTAATGAAGTGAATTTTGAATTACTGAGGAGGCAATAAGACTGCATCGATCACATAAATAATTCCGTTGCTTGCAGGGACCGTCGCCACCACATTGGCTGAATTATTCAACATGATCTTTCCATCTTTCATTTGGACAGTGACATTCTGTGCATTGGCCATGTTGATGGTCTGTCCATCGCGAAACATGTTTTCACGATACACACCCACGGCTACATGATATTCCAAAATATTCTGCAAAGCCGCTTTTTGATCATCCTTCATCAATCCTTCTACGGTTCCGGCGGGTAATTTTTCAAAAGCAGCATTGGTTGGTGCAAATACCGTGAATGGTCCTGCATTGGCCAGATCATTGACGTATTCTGCTTGTTGCAAGGCTTTAACCAATGTGGTGTGATCTGCAGACCCTAATGCAACTTTCACGATGTCTTTTTGTGAAACATCATCTGCTACACCTGCCTGACCCATATCGGGAGCAGTGTTGGTTGCATTTGCGGCATTTGCATCAGCGGTCGGTGCATTTCCTCCCTGGCATGAAATCAATGTTAAAAACAGGGTGAACAGTGTATATTGAATGATCGTTTTCATAACGTATCTTTTTTAGATAGTAATTTAATAAATTATTGTGCTGCAGCCTGTTCTCCGGTGGTGAAGGTCAAAGGCACGTTGGCCCCTGCAGGACTCACCCTTACATAACCTTGCATTTCCTGATGCAGCGCTGAACAAAAGTCCGTACAATACATTGGGAAAACTCCTATGCGGTCAGGCTTCCAGATCAATGTTTGCGTTTCTCCCGGCATGATCAACAATTCTGCATTGCTGGCACCCTTCACTGCAAATCCATGTGGAACGTCCCAGTCTTGTTCGAGATTGGTTACGTGGAAGTATACCATATCCCCCAGTTTTACTCCTTCGATGTTGTCGGGAGTAAAATGTGAACGAATGGAAGTCATGTAAACATGCACTTCGTTGCCTTTGCGCACTACTTTGCTTTCTTTTTCTCCCAATGCGGCATATGGATTTTTATTTTCTTCCAGCTTGTAAATTTTGGTCGAATTTTTCATCAATAAATCTGCTGGAATCGCCTCTGCATAATGGGGTTCTCCAATGGTTGGAAAATCCAGCAGCAGTTGCATTTTTTCGCCATCGATGGAATAAATCTGAGCACTTTGCGTCAACTCAGGTCCGGTAGGCAAATAACGGTCTTTCGTTATTTTGTTGTAAGCAATCACATATTTTCCCCATGGCTTTCTGGTTGGTCCTCCAGGTACACACAAGTGACCAATGGAATAATAGGTTGCCACGCGATCTAACACTTGTAAGTCGCTGACACGCCATTTAACGATCTCTGAAGAAACAAAGAATGAGGTGTATGCGTTGCCTTGGTCGTCAAATTCAGTGTGCAGTGGGCCTAAACCAGGTTTTTTGACTTCTCCGTGTAAGACAGCATCGTATTTCAATACAGGAATTCCTTCATAATCGCCTTCAAAATTTTTGGCCGCAATGGCCTCTTGGATTTTGGTGAAGGAAAACACAGGAATCAACGCTGCAAGTTTTCCACTGCCAACGATGTATTCTCCCGTAGGATCTGTATCGCAACCATGAGGAGACTTGGGACAAGGCATGAAGTAGACCATATCCGGACAGTCTTTAGGATCCAAAACCAGTACTTCGGTTTCGATGGTAGATTTGGCCATGTGAGCCGCTTCGTCATATACATTGTGTGCATACTTTACCGATTTTTTCATAGCTTTTCCAGACTTCACATATTCTTCTGCTTTTTTCCAGTTTACGGCCATTATAAAATCTTTGTCCTTTTGACTGGCATTCACTTCCAATAGGGTGTTGGCTCTTTCAGAGTTATAGCAGCTAAAGAAAAACCATCCGTGAGATTTTCCCTTTCCTGCGCGGGCCAGGTCAAAGTTGATACCCGGCAATAAAATTTGGAACGCGATTTTCATTTCACCAGTGGGTTGGTCTATCGAAATAAAACTCACCGTACCGCGAAAGTTTTCCTTGTAGGTGTTGATGGGCACATCCACTTTATCTCCCATTGGCACACTGAAACGCGTACCTGCCACGACGTATTCTGTATTTTCCGTTATGAAAGGAGAGGAGTGATTTCCCCCGCTATTCGGAATTTCAATGATTTCGGCCGTGCGGAATGTTTTCAAATCAATGCGCGCTATGCGCGGCGTATTGTTTGCATTTCCAAACGCCCATCTGCCATCATGAATTCCTGCAGTGGTGGACAATGCAGGGTGATGCAAATCATCCCAGGGAACAAATCCATGAGAAGTATTCAACATGGGTTTGGTTTCTTCGGCATATCCATATCCTTTTTCAGGGTCCACAGAAAATACCGGTATGACTCTAAAAAGTCTGCCAGATGGCAGTCCATAGACGGACATTTGTCCGCTGAAACCTCCTGATACAAAATTGTAAAATTCGTCGTACTTTCCAGGAGGTACATAAGAACGAACGGCAGAATTACCACTTACTGCGGATTGTACTCCTTTGGGTTTGCAAGCCTGCAGCAGGATAAAAGCCAAGCCAAGCATAGCCATTGCAGCCATGCATTTTTTCATTTGAATTGACATAGTTGAAAAGATTATGGTAAAATAATAGTTTTTCGATTTTTACATCTCCCCATCGTTTTTGCGCATGAACTCAAGAATGGAGCGCGCTTCTTCCTTGCTGACATTTTGATTCGGCATCCGCACCAAACATTGTTCAAGTAATTTTTGCGCTTCTGGATCTTTCTCGAGCATCATGTCCACGTTGGTGATCATGTTCAAGATCCAAGCAGGCTCGCGCTTTTTGGTAACACCCTTCCATCCAGGGCCTACTAGTTTGTCTTCGGTCAGTTTATGACAAGCAAGGCATTTTAAGTTGTAAATGCTCTCACCACTTTTCACCCAATCGGCATTCAATGGTGTGGACATGGAAATTTCTTCCGCCTTGATCTCAGTCCCGTGGACTTCCGGTTGGTTTTTTTGGAGGTCGGCAAAGTCGACCGTCGGCTGGTCTTCTTTGACCCCTCCTTTGCATTGAATCATCAACAGGCTGAGCAACGCCCAACCCATCAGCATTGTAAATTGATTTTTCATATTGATTTGATTTTTTAAAAAAGACATCGTTGTCTATTGTTTAAACAAAGTTGATACGCCCTTGCACTTCGCTTCATGACATTGGTCATTGCACGAATTGATTCTTGTCATTCTGCATGGATGGCTTTTTTTTACCTTTGATGCATCATTTGATATGCTCAATTCCAAATCTTTTGGTTACGCAATCAGGGGAATGCTCTATCTGTTGATTCAAAACAATCCACAAAAGTTTGTTCAACTGGAAGCCATTTCGTTGAAGATCAATGCCCCTAAGCATTTTCTTGCCAAGGTATTTAGAAAACTTGCCGATGCTCAATTCATCGACTCCGTCAAAGGACCCAATGGTGGATTCCGCATCAATGAAAAAACACAAAACTTATCCTTGTTGGAAATTCTCATGGTGACCGATTCGGCAGATTTATTCGATCACTGTATACTCAAATGGAAAAAATGCAACGCACAACGACCCTGTCCGTTTCACCACCGTGTTACGCCTGTTAAAAATGAATTCATTGATTTGCTGCGAACTACTCAAATAAAAGATCTTCAATCAGAAGACAAAGCAATCTTGCTTATTCAAATTGCGGAATGATTCCACTGCATTTGCTTTGCATGGATGAATCATAAATTCAAAATTTTATTTCATGCCGCAGATAAATCTTTCAAGTGTTTCATATTTTGCCGCTAATTTAGAGATGGTCCTCCCCATGATAAGCTGGTTCATTAGGCATGTTGGATCCAATTGAATGAATGCAATGTACAATGCCCATCCCCATTCGGGGGATTATGAAAGTTATACCGTAAAAAAAGATTTGCTTTCTATTCTTACTCCAATTTGTTTCAACGCTCCTGCTTCTTGTTTAGCTTTGCGTCATGTTGGGTATTTTATTGGCTTGTGCATGTGCTATATGCATCGGACTCTCCCTCGGCATCCTCGGTGCAGGTGGGGCCGTGCTCACCATTCCCGTGTTTGTGTATTTGTTGAAGATTCCCGTAGAAGATGCCATCACATGCTCGCTGTTCGTGGTTTGCCTATCCAGTTTGTCTGCAACGCTTCGCAACTTTACGAAAAGGCAAATCAATTGGAACGCCGTTGTTTTTTTTGGTTTACCTTCCATTCTATCGGTATGGGTTTTCCGATCAAAAGTTTTGCCGGCCATTCCCGATCCTGTGCTTGATTGGCATTCTTACAGTATCCCAAAATCCAGCGGATTGCTTCTCTTGTTTTCTGTACTGATGATCACCTCTGCATACAGAATGCTCCGTAGTACCGCACCTAAAAAGGAAGTGAATGCACATGAAAGCCGTTCCTGGTTCAAATTCGTCTTGAATGGCCTATTCGTAGGGGCCATCACCGGATTGTTGGGTGCCGGTGGAGGATTTCTCATTGTGCCTGCATTGGTCCTTTTTCTGGGTTTGGACTTTAAAACCGCCGCTGCAAGTTCGTTGTGCATCATCTTTCTCAACACATTCATTGGATTGATTTCTAAAGTGGATATGCTTCAAAGCCTTCCCTGGAACATCCTGTTTGCATTTACTGGAATTACGGTACTGACCAGTTTCGGAGGAGTATACCTCTCCACCCGCTTGGATACAAACCGATTAAAACAAGCGTTCGCCTATCTTTTGCTCCTGGTCGCCATTTTCATGCTGGGTATGGAGTTCCTTCTTCCAAAAAGGTAAAAATCACCAGGAGCTTAACTAATTTTGAACCAATAATTGTTTACGTTCGTTTACTGTTAAAATTTGCATGATGATTACTAGATTTTTCTGTTTTATGGGATTGTTCATGTTTCTCGCATGCCAGAATTCCGTCAGTGGTCAGGACTTTGTAAAAGATCCGGCTGCACAAATGAAAAAAGAACCCGGAACCATTGTAGATGTGCGCACTCTGAATGAATGGAATAGTGGGCATCACCCCAAAGCCCTTCACGCGGATTGGTTGAGCGATGATTTCAAAAATAAAGCTGCTGGTTGGGATAAAAACAAAAGCTATTATCTGCATTGTGCAGCAGGTGGCCGTAGTGGCGAAGCTGTACAATACCTGAAATCTAAAGGCTTTAAAAAAGTTTACAATCTTGGTGGCTACGACCGCGTGAAAAATTTGAAATAATTCCGGATGCCTAAAAGTTCGTTTGATGTCATTGAATACAAAAGTCCATCCGGAGATTCAGAAAAAGCAATCCTCGTAGGTGTCATACTTCCCAATCAAACAGATCGACTGGTTGAAGAACATCTAGATGAACTGGAATTTCTGGCTCAAACAGCCGGAGCTACCGTCATCAAACGTTTTACTCAGCGCTTACCTGCCATCAACAGTCATTCATTCATTGGCCCCGGCAAGATCAAAGAAATTGTCGATTACATGGAGCATTTTCCTGCTGACATGGTCATCTTTGACGACGACCTCAGCGGCAAACAACAAAACCACCTGGAATCCGAACTCAAAGTAAAAATCATCGATCGCAGTTTTCTCATCCTCGACATTTTTGCAAGCAGGGCACAAACCGCTCAGGCCAAAACACAAGTCGAGCTTGCACAACTGCAATACATTTATCCCAAATTGAGGGGTATGTGGTCGCACCTCGAACGCCAACGCGGTGGTATCGGAATGCGCGGACCCGGTGAACAGGAAATTGAAACCGACCGCCGGATCGTGAAAGAAAAAATTTCCTTGCTTAAAAAGCGCCTGGAAAAAATAGATCAACAAAACATCACACAACGTAAAAATCGCGATGAAATGATTCGCGTCTCATTGGTAGGCTATACCAATGTAGGCAAATCAACGCTGATGAACTTGTTGAGCAAATCTTCCGTATTTGCAGAAAATAAATTGTTTGCGACCCTGGACACCACCGTTCGCAAAGTGGTTTGGGATGCCATGCCCTTTTTGCTTTCCGATACCGTCGGATTTATTCGCAAACTGCCCCACCACCTGATCGAAAGTTTTAAATCCACTCTGGACGAAGTGCGCGAATCGGATATTCTCTTACACGTAGTAGACATTGCTCACCCGCAGTACATGGACCATATCGAAACGGTATTAGAGACATTGAAAGAACTCGGTACACAAGACAAACCGATGCTTTTGATTTGTAACAAAATGGACGCTTACCGCAAAACCCATTTTGACAAATACCTCGACGACGAAACTCGGAAAGATTTGGAACAGGAGCTTCATCGCGAACTGTCCGAAAAATATCCATTTGACATTTTATTCATTTCTGCTCAAACCTCAGAAAATATTGATCAATTACGCACATTGTTGAAAGAACGAATTGCCCAACAATACTTGATCCGGTACCCATATCGAAGTAAAACATGGTAAAATGAACAATTGGTTGGAAAAATATGCAGACCTGCTGGTTCACTATTCCTTGTTCATTCAACCAGGCGAACGATTGTTCGTACGAACCACTACGCTTGCTGAACCCCTGTTAAAGCAAGTTTACCTGAAAGCCCTCGAAGCTGGTGCAACCGTCGAATACGAATTGAGTTTTGAGGATCAGGAAAAAATATTAATGGCTGCAGGAAAAGATGATCAACTGGAACATGTATCACCGGGATACAAAATTGCAATGGAGGAATTTGATGCCCTGCTCACCATCAGGGCTCCTTATCTGAGCCCACAGGAATTCGACATTGATCCAGAGCGCAGAAAACGCAGAGCTAATGCATTGCATCCATTTGAACAATTGTATTTTCAACGTTTGGGCAATGGAAGTTTGAAAAGAAGTTTGTGCCAGTATCCAACTGCCTACGGTGCTTTGCATGCAGGAATGTCTCTTGAGGAATACACCGAATTTATCCAACAAGCTTGTTTTTTAAACGAAACAGACCCGGCTGCAAAATGGAAGGAATTGTCGCGGTTTCAACAGACCATCGTCGATTATTTAAACCATTGCGATCACATTGTTTACCGCCATCCCGATTTTGAAATTTCTTTTTCCGTAAAAGGAAGAAAGTGGATCAATTCCGACGGCAAAGCCAACATGCCTTCGGGCGAAGTCTTTACCAGTCCGGTGGAAGACCGTGTAAACGGAGAGATCTATTTCAATTATCCCAGCATTTATCAGGAACAAGAAGTTGAAGGCATCCGATTGAAAGTCAGAAATGGCGAAGTGGTTGAATGGTCCGCAAAGAAAGGACAAGACCTGCTCGACCGCATTTTCCAATTGGAAGGAAGCCGCTACTTCGGCGAAGTAGCCATCGGCTGCAATCAAAACATTCAGCGTCCAACGAAAAATATTTTGTTCGACGAAAAAATCGGTGGCACCATCCACATGGCTATCGGACAATCTTACCTCCAAACCGGCGGACAAAACCACTCATCCATCCACTGGGACATGATTACAGATATGCGGAATGGGGGTGAAATTTTAGCGGATGGAAAAGTCATCTACAGGGAAGGGAGCTTTATATTGGAATAATTGGGCCTACCCGATAAAAAGAAGCATGAAAAGTTAACTTGACTAGCGTAAGATCCTGTGCATCCCACACTTCATTTCATGAAACAGATCATTTCCCTTCTTAATAAGGATCTTGTTTTGCAATAATCCGTCTCATTTTTATCTTTGTATTAAAATAAGTATTATGGTCCTGGTGTTAAAAAAGGGAGCTTCAAAAAAAGAAATTGAAGTTTTATCTAAAAAATTAAAATCTAAAAAAGGCGTGGATGTAATTAAATATTGCGGCACCTTGAAATTAAAATCCGATGCTTTAACCATTCAATTAAAATTAAGAAATGAATGGCAATAGTTTGTTGTTAGATACCAATACGGTATTATATGTTCTTGCGGGAGATCTAACTTTAGCAAAATTTCTTCAAAACAAAAGTCTCTACTTATCCATCATTTCTGAGTTAGAACTCCTATCCTTTAAGAAACTCTCAAAAATAGAAGTATCCAATATTAGAGCATTTCTTGATGAAATGATGATCATCAATATTACCGACGAAATCAAAAGAGAAACCATTGCTTTAAGAAAAACCTCAAATTTGAAACTGCCGGATTGTATTATCGCTGCAACAGCAATTACATTAAACATACCGATGATATCTTCTGATAAACAACTAAAATCCATAAATGAATTGGACTTGGTTTATTATGAAAAATAACTGATTTTGTCATTGGCATTTCCAAAAACTTATTTTGTTAAATACATGAGGGCGCTTCCAAAAACCGCTTAGACGAGGCGTGTGAATTTTTAAGAGCCGATTTTACTGTTGTATCACGCAAGGCGGGAGAAGCGATTAAAAAATTTGCAACCCAAAAAATCAGTGATTTTTGGAAGTTCCCATAAGAGCAGTTGTTCTTAAGCAGCCAGGTAATGTCCAAGAAGCCATCGAAGAACGGCGGTTCAAATGAGTCAGCTTAATTCTATAATGAATGGCAAGATCAACCAAGATCAGACGTTTAAAGTATCGATGTTACTTCGGCGAAGTAGCCATCGGCTGCAATCAAAACATTCAGCGTCCAACGAAAAATATTTTGTTCGACGAAAAAATCGGTGGCACCATCCACATGGCTATCGGACAATCTTACCTCCAAACCGGCGGACAAAACCACTCATCCATCCACTGGGACATGATTACAGATATGCGGAATGGAGGAGAAATTTTAGCAGATGGAAAAGTATTCTACAGGGATGGGAGCTTTATGGTCGAATCAATTCAGTAGTTCACTTTACACTTTTCTCACAACTTTCTAACTAGTCCGCATGAGGTCATGAGTACTTTGTGTTGCTCTTTCGATTTATTCTTTTTCCTAAATACGGAAGTTGCTTTCCTAAAATATAAGTAGCGCATACTTACAAGCGTTAGTTTTAGTACTTTCTATACAAAATACTTACATGTATCCAACAATCACTTAACAAGGAATTAATCCCGTTCGTGAAATAATCCGATTCATCTCCATCTACATTTGCCCCAACTTAACTAAACTTTTATGTCGAACCACAAATTCACATCTTTCGCTGTATTCTATTTTTTCTCGCTCAGCTGTTTGCTCAGCCAGAACGCCTATTTAAAAATAAAAGTCATTGACGAAGAGAAACTGAGTTTTCCGGGAGCATTGATTCGCCTCGAACCCGGCCGCTTTACAGGTGCCACAGACGCCAATGGCGAATTGACCCTCACCGGAATCAAAGCAGGCAATTACACTCTCAACATTCGCTACATCGGATACGCTCCGGTTGAAAAAAACATAGACATCCAACAACCCGGTCTAAGTCTCGTCGAGACACTTAATTTTTCGAGCGCAGAAATGAGCGAAATCATCGTCCTCGGCGATCGCCTCAAAGGACAGGCCAAAGCGTTGAATCAGCAAAAAACAAATGCTTATGTGTCGAACGTCATCACTTCCGATCAGATCGGTCGCTTTCCGGATGCAAATATCGGAGATGCCATCAAGCGCGTGCCCGGGATCACCATGCAGAACGACCAGGGCGAAGCCCGCAACATCATCATCCGCGGAATGGGACCTGAACTCAATGCAGTAAACCTCAATGGCGAAAGAATTCCATCCGCTGAAGGCGACAACCGCAGAGTGCAAATGGACCTCATTCCTGCCGATGCCATTCAAACCGTGGATGTCCGCAAAACCCTGACTCCGGAAATGGATGGAGATGCCATTGGTGGCTCCGTCAACCTGATCACGCGAAGCACACCACAGGACCTCCGTCTTTCTGCAACCCTTGCAGGCGGTTATAACAACATCCGCGAAGGATTTATCGGGAATGCACACGTATTGCTGGGTACGCGTCTGGCAAACGACAAAGTGGGTATTTTAGTAAACGGATCGCTGCATCAAAATGATTATGGATCGGACAACGTCGAAGCAGTTTGGGAACAAGATGCAAACGGCAAAGTCTATATAGCCGACCACGATGTGCGCAAGTATGATGTAAAAAGAACGCGTCGATCTGCAGGCCTTTCGTTGGATTATCAACTCCACCCTTCACACCAATTGCAATTGGATGCTTCGTACAACTGGCGCGATGACCTCGAAAACAGATTTCGACTCAGACACCGTTTGAGAGGAGGCGATGCGGATTTACTATACGACAATGCCGGAAACATCACCGGATATAAAAACGGAGAAGTTCTGCGTCAAACCAAAGGCGGTATCGATGACGATCAAAATGAAAATCGTCGACTGGAGGACCAACGCGTAAAAACCGCCGCGCTTAGAGGCGAACATTTGTTAGGTTCTTTGAAATTGAACTGGAGTGGTCAGTATGCCCGAGCTTCGGAAGAAAGACCGCACGAACGCTACATTGCCATGGGTCGACGCAGCATTGAAATCAGCCAGGATATCAGTGATCCGAAATATCCCTTGCTTTCGGATGCTACTGATCTCATTAGCTACAACCGTCTGAGTGAATTGACAGAAGAATTTCAAGATCAGTTTGAAGAAGATGTCAATGGAAAACTTTCCCTGGAATGGCCGCTTTCACTTCGTGACGATTTAAAGGGAAGTATCAAAGTAGGCGCCAGAATAAAAACCAAAACGAAAGAAAGAAACAATCGCTTCTTCTCTTATGCACCAATCAATTCAAATAAAACCAATTTTGCAAACATCACTTTGCTGGATTTAAAAGACCAATCGGTCGATAATTTTTACCCGGGATCAAAATTTAAAATTGGAGATTTTATAGATCCTGCATTTCTGGGTCAACTGAATTTTAAATCGGATACCGCATTTGAAGAATCCGATGAACCCGCAGAGTATCTGGCAGGAAATTACCAAGCCAACGAGGACATCCTGGCCGGATTCATACAGTGGAATCAAAACTTGTCTGATCGATTGAGCATGGTTTTAGGTATTCGCGCAGAACAAACAAAACTGGACTACACAGGAAATATTGTCTATGATGAAGAAGATTTGCAGGGAACTGCTCAATTCGAAAACGATTACACGGACTTCTTGCCCAGCCTGAATCTCCGTTACGAATGGAATAAAAATTTTCTGCTTCGTGCAGCTGTAACCCGCGGTATAGCCAGACCGAAATATTATGATCTCGTTCCCTATTTCAATGTGCTTGCCGACGACATGGAATTACAAAGTGGAAACCCGAAACTTGAGCCCATACGCAGCACCAACACAGACCTCATGGCCGAATACTATTTCAAATCCATTGGAATTCTCTCTGCCGGGGTGTTTTATAAATCTCTTAGCAACTTCTTTTATACTTACCGCGATGAAAATTATACGGCAGAAAAATTTGCTAACGATTTCCCCGACATCAATAATCCCATTCAGGCTGGCGAAGAATGGCAATACACGCAAAGAAGAAATGGAAGCGATGTTTCTGTAGTTGGATTTGAACTTGCTCTGCAAAGAAAACTAGATTTTCTACCCGGATTTCTTAGTGGACTGAGCGTGCATACCAATTACACCTATACGCACTCCAATGCCGATGGCATTTACGACAACTCGGGAAATCTCATCCGCGAAGATGTAACTTTACCCGGGACAGCTCCCCATATGTTTAATGCGGCTCTGACTTATGAAAACAAGAAGCTGGTCTTGAATCTCAGTGGAAATTACACAGCTGCCTATGTCGATGACAGCGACGATGCGGGCTATTCGGACAATGCTTTTTACGATCGCTATTACGATAAACAATTTTTCCTGGATGCCAATGCCAGTTATGCCATTCATCACAATTTACGGATATTTGCAGAAGCGAACAACCTGACCAATCAACCCTTGCGTTATTATCAAGGCATTGAGGAAAGAACGGCACAAATCGAATTTTACGGATCCAAATTTAATCTGGGTGTCAAATGGGACTTGACCCGTTGATACAAACGAACGTTAGTTTAGATGAAATCTCTATTCGCATTTCCATTCTTTTTTTTGCTTCTGGCTTGCAGCCGAAAAACCTCCATGCACGGAAATGAAACCCTGCTTCCGGAAGTCGTTTCAGAAAAAGTATTGGACGACTCCGATGATCCGGCCATATGGGTGGACCATCAGAATCCTGAGAAATCGCTGGTTATCGGAACAGACAAACATCTCAACAACGGCGGACTGTATGTTTACAACCTGCAGGGAAAGATAGACCGCGAACGCACAAAACTTGGCATGAAAAGAGTCAACAATGTCGATGTCGCCTATGGTTTTGTTTTGGGTAAGGACACCATGGACATTGCCGTTGCAACCGAAAGAGACCGGAATTGTCTGCGCATTTTCAAACTTCCCGAAATGAAAGCCATCGATGGTGGGGGAACTCTGATCATGGCACAAGCTGCAGACAGCCTACCGATGGGCATTGCACTTTATACAACAGCCGATCACAAAATTTACGCAGTGGTGAGTCGAAAGCAAGGCCCTGCAGAAAACTACCTCTCGCAATACCTACTCACTGGAAACGAGATCGGGCAAGTGACCGCGAAAGAAGTCAGAAGGTTTGGGAATTTTTCTGGTAAAAAAGAAATCGAATCCATTTGTGTCGACAATGAACTCGGTTACATTTATTACAGCGACGAGCGCGCAGGGATCCGGAAATACTATGCAGATCCCGCGAAAGGCAATCAGGAACTTGCATTTTTCGGACAAGGCGAATACAAAGTGGATAACGAAGGCATTAGCATCATCAAAACAGCCCCCGGCAAAGGATACCTGTTGGTTTCTAACCAATCTGCCAACAGTTTCATCTTCTACCCACGTGAAGGTCTGGGTAACCAACCGCATCAACATCTCAAATTGGCAGAAGTCAAGGTATCTGCCAGAGAAAGTGACGGAAGTGATACCTGGTCTTCGAGCCTGCCTGGATACGACGGCGGACTGTTTGTGGCCATGAGCACCGACAAGACCTTTCATCTTTATTCGCTCCGCAAACTGATGGAGCGCGCCGGATTGAAGTGAGGTTACAATAAATTCGCAATACTAACTAACGTTAGTTTCCTCCGTTTTCTGTTTCGACAACAAAGTTGTATGGGAATTTTGAAGGAATGCTTATTTTTATCCCACACAAAACAGCCCATCCATGATCACTGTATCCACCTCTGTCAACGCAGACATTCAAAAAGTCTGGAAAATCTGGACCACGCCCTACCACATCACCCAATGGAACGCCGCCTCCGAAGACTGGCATTGTCCGCATGCTGAAAATGAGCTCCGCGAAAACGGACGCTTCCTTTTTCGCATGGCCGCAAAAGATGAATCCTTTGCATTTGACTTTACCGGAACTTATACACGGGTGGAAGAACTTGCTCTGATCGAATACACCATGGACGATGGAAGAAAAGCCCGGATAGAATTTGTAGATAAATCAGGAACCACCGAAGTCATCGAATCCTTTGATCCTGAAAACATGCATGACCTCGAAATGCAAAAAACAGGCTGGCAAGCCATCCTCGATCGCTTTAAAAACTACACCGAAAGCCTCAACATCCGCAAAATTCATTTTGAAACCAATATCCAGGCTCCCGTTGAAAAAGTATATAAGCTCATGCTCGCCGACCAAACTTACCGGCAATGGACAGCGGTGTTCAACCCGGGTTCCTTTTACAAAGGAAGCTGGGAAACAGGTGCAAAAATGCTGTTTGTCGGCACAGACGAACACGGCAATGAAGGTGGTATGGTGAGCCGTATTCACAAAATCATACCCAACGAATGCGTCTGCATCGAACATCTCGGCATGCTCCAAAACGGCATCGAACTAACGACCGGACCCGAAATCGAAGCCTGGGCAGGTGCCATGGAATGCTATTACTTTTCAAAAACCGAATCCGGCACTTTGCTTAAAGTTGAAATGGACAGCAACGGACAATTCGAATCTTATTTTAATGAGACCTGGCCTAAGGCGCTGGAGGAGCTGAAGAGGATCTGCGAAGGAGGATAGGCTGGAGGCATGGAGGCATGGAGGCATGGAGGCTTGTAGGCATGGAGGCGTGGAGGCTTGTAGGCATAGAGGCTGGGAGGCTTGGAGGCATGGAGGCTGGGAGGCTTGTAGGCCGGGAGGCTGGGAGGCTTGTAGGCCGGGAGGCTGGGAGGCTTGTAGGCCGGGAGGCGTGGAGGCGTGGAGGCATGGAGGCTGGGAGGCTGGGAGGCTGGGAGGCTGGGAGTCGTGGAGGCTTGTAGGCTGGAGGCTTGAGATGCAAATTGGAATATGCAGAATTAATTTTATCGCATGCCCAAAGTAATTTCCTTAAGCATGTATATTTTTTAGTACCAGGCTACACGCAACTAACGAGTGTTAGTTTTCGGCATTAAACTCCTATTTACTTATTCCCAACTACTTACTGCTGACTGCTAATTACCGGCTACTGATTACTTCCACACCTATCAGTTGGTCGTCAAGCCATTCGAATTGGTCTTTGAATTCTATATCTGTACATTGCAACTGGTCTGCGAGCACTTCGTGGCTGATCACATCTTTAAAACCATTCAGAGCCTGGAGAATATCGGGATGCATAGCCAGCTGAACCCGGATGCGGTCGGTCACATTGAAATTTTTATCTTTCCGTATATTCTGAATTCTGTTGATCAATTCCCGCGCAAATCCCTCTGCTTTCAATGATTCGGTAATGGTGATGTCTAATGCGACCGTCAACGAACCATCCGTGCTCACCAACCATCCCGGTATGTCTTCGGATAAAATTTCCACATCTTCCAACAAGATTGGAAAATCCTGTCCTTCATAATGGAGATTGCATGCTTCTCCGGCTTCCAGTTTTTTGATGGCGGCAGCATCCAGTTGTGCAATGTCCTCGGATGCTTGTTTCATGTGTTTACCCAACTTTTTTCCCAAGGTCTTGAAATTGGGTTTGGCCTTTTTCTTCACCAAATCGGTATCGCCTGATATGTAATTCAACTCTTTGACATTCACTTCTGACTTGATGAGTTCTTCCACTGCCTGGATATCCGCCTTGTTTTCTACAGAAAAAACAGGTATCAAAATTTGCTTCAACGGTTGACGAACCCTGATTTTTTGTCCTTTGCGCAGCGACAGCACCAATGAACAAATGCGTTGTGCCAAATCCATTCGGCGTTCTAAGGTCTCATCCATTCGGTCAAGTTTCGGTCTGGTCAAATCAGTCAAATGTACCGACACGTTGCTCACCAAAGAATCTTCTGGCAATCCATTTTTTCTTCGCCAATTGGTGAGGTTGCCATACATCCATTCCGCCATGAATGGCGCCAACGAAGCCATCAATTGCCCGGTTACCATCAGACATTCGTACAAGGTTTCAAAAGCAGCCTGTTTGTCGGATGAAGATTCCGATTTCCAAAAACGCCTCCTCGATAACCTTACGTACCAGTTCGATAAGTCATCAGCTACAAAGTTTTCTATACACCGCGCGGCTTGGGTAGGTTCATAATCATCCATAAATGCACGGTATTGAATGATCATGCGCTGCAACCTGGAAAGGATCCATCGGTCGAGTTCCGCTCGATCGTTTGTTGGAACTAACGATTGTTCGTTCATTACAAATTGGTCAATGTTGGCATAAATTGCAAAAAAGGAATAGGTGTTGTATAAAGTTCCGAAAAATTTATTTCTCACTTCTGTGATGCCTTCGAGGTCAAATTTCAAATTCTCCCAGGGATCTGCATTACTGATCAAATACCAGCGCGTTGCATCGGCACCGTAATGGCTCAACGTGCTGAAAGGATCTACGATGTTGCCCTTTCGCTTGGACATCTTCTCTCCATTTTTATCCAACACCAAGCCATTTGATACCACTGCTTTGTAAGCAACGCTGTCAAACACCATGGTGGCAATGGCGTGCAATGTGTAAAACCAGCCGCGCGTCTGATCAACTCCTTCAGCAATAAAATCGGCCGGAAAATCGCCTGTCAAGTCTTGCTTATCAAATGGATAATGCCATTGAGCATAAGGCATGGAGCCGGAATCGAACCATACGTCAATGAGGTCGGTTTCCCGCCGAAGCATTTGCTTTCCATCATCCGAAATCAATATCACTGCATCAATGTAAGGCCTGTGCAAATCCTGTGGGACTTGTTGCGTTAAGCCCAGTGCCGCATTGGCCTTCTCAACTTCTTGTTGCAATTCAGCGATGGAACCAATGCACTTCTCAATGCTGCCGTCCTCATTTCTCCAAATAGGGAGTGGAATGCCCCAGTATCGAGACCTCGATAAATTCCAGTCCTGAATGTTTTCCAACCAATTTCCAAATCGACCAGTTCCAGTGGATGCAGGCTTCCAGTTGATGGTTTTATTCAGCTCAACCAAACGGTCTTTTACGGCAGTCACTTTGATAAACCAACTATCCAGTGGATAATACAAAACGGGTTTGTCCGTTCTCCAGCAATGCGGATAATTGTGCGCGTATTTCTGGGCATTCAATAATTTGCCTGCTTTTTTCAGTTTGATCACCAATCGCTCATCCACCGACAAATAACGCTCCATTCCCAAACGATCTTTTTCCGCTTCTTTCTCTGCTTCGCTTAAGTAAGCTTCCTTCACATACTCTCCCTTAAAATCATAGACCTCGTCTGTAAATTTTCCAAGTTTATTGACCAGGGTCAGTGTGCCCATTCCATACTTTCTGGCCACACGCATGTCATCGGCTCCAAACGATGGCGCGATGTGCACAATGCCCGTTCCTTCCTCCGTCGATACAAAATCACCCAAAACCACTTTAAACGCGTCGCCTTCTTCCGGTACCGCGTAATCAAACAATGGTTCATAACGCAGTCCCTCGAGACTAACACCTGTTAGTTTTCTGTGACGAACCACAAAAGGTATTTGTTTTTCCTGAAAAGGAGGCAGTTCTCCTTCCACCTCGCATTCGGGCTTAAACCACCGAGGTATCAGGTCTGTGGCCATCACAATGTTTTGCTTTTCCTGGGTATAGGGATTGTAGGTTTCAATCCAGGCATAGGATATATGTGCGCCGGCGGCAAGAGCCGTATTGCTGGGCAGTGTCCACGGGGTAGTGGTCCAAGCTGCAACATGCATCGTGTGATCTCCAAAGAGTCGCTTTTGCTCGTCCGACATCGAGGTCGGCAGGATTTTGAACAAAGCTACCGCCGAAATATCTTTAACTTCACGGTAAGCACCCGGTTGGTTGAGTTCGTGCGAACTCAATCCAGTACCCGCTGCCGGTGAATAGGGCTGAATGCTGTAACCTTTGTACAAATATCCTTTGCTATAAATCAATTTCAGCAAGTACCAAACGGATTCAATGTAGTTGTTTTCAAATGTAATGTAAGGATGTTGCAGGTCCACCCAATAACCCATTTTCCGGGTGAGATCATCCCATTCGTTTTTAAACCGCATGACGGTTTCTTTACATTTTGCATTGTACTCGTCGATGGAAATTTTGTGTCCAATGTCTTCCTTGGTAATACCCAATTCTTTTTCAACACTCAACTCAATGGGTAATCCGTGGGTGTCCCATCCTCCTTTGCGATGCACTTTCTTCCCTGCCAAGGTCTGGTATCTGCAAAACACATCTTTCACTGTCCGCGACATGACGTGGTGGATACCTGGCTTTCCATTAGCCGAAGGCGGGCCCTCGTAAAATACAAAATCCGGAGCCCCATTCCGGTTGCGAATGCTCTGGTTGAAAACGTCGTTTGCCTCCCAAAAGGCCAAGATCTCCCGGTCAATTTCCGGTAAATTCAGCGATTTGTACTCTGGATAAATCATGCCTGCACAACTTTAAAGGCTGCAAAGATAAGGAAAGCCTTCCGGAGGGTGGAACTTTGAATTAAATGAAGGATAATCAATCGTTTAGCAAAGATTTGGGGTGCGGAGGGTCAAATCATAAGCCTTCGGAAGAAAGCATTTTTGACAATGTCAATCAATCTTTGCTTCCGTTGCCCGTTCTTCGCAATTAAACATCCACTGCACACCAAATTGGTCCATGCAGCTGCCGTAATAGGCCCCCCAAAACATATCTTGAAGGTCCATTTCGACGTAACCGTTTTGCGAAAGTGCATCAAATAGTCTCTTGGTTTCTTCGCGTGTATCGGGTTCTAAATTGATGTACACATTGTTTCCCGGATGAATTTTAAATCCCATGGATTCGGGTGCATCGGTACCCATGAGCACATGTCCACCAAGAATAGGTAAAGCAACGTGCATCACCAAATCAAGGTCTTCTTCTGCTATGGGTGGTGCATCTTCTGCCGGTGGAATGTCGCGAAATCGTGCAATCTCTCCGATGAAATCGCCGCCAAAGACTTCGCGGTAAAAGTTAAAAGCCATTTCCGTATGCCTCGGAAAATTAAGGTAGGTGCTTACGCGCGCCATAAAAATTGAATGTGTTGATGCAATCAAAAAAAAATCACCTGCTGAAATCGTCCATCAGCAGGTGATTAAATTATTTAACCTAAAAATTCTACCCACTTATTGTTGGTGATATGCCGCATTGTGCGCCAAAGTGGTTCCACATTTTGCACATGCAACAGCCTGTCCGGCTCCTCCTTCACATCCTTTTGGACAAGTAAAGTGCCATACCCCTTTTGCATTTTGTGGTGGTTCGGGTGATTGCTGAGGTGCCGCCTGCTGTGCTGCTGCAGGATCTGCCGCTGGTGCTGGGGCAGGGGCAGGCGTAACTTCTGTTGAAGTAGCTGGTGCCTCCGATTTAGATTGTTCTTTGCAAGATGGCAAAGCAAGAATCAAGGTAAAAAAGCTGAGAATAATTAAAGTATTTTTCATTTGAATTTAATTTGTTAGCAAAGATACTTACATTTTTTTTATAATACAAAACGATCGCATTTCCAATGGTACAATGCCAGAGGATTCATTTCTTTCAAACAAGTCCTATTTGATCAATGTGATGTCTCCCTGCAAAAACTGGTCAGCTCCCTTTTCGAAAGCCACCACGGCCCGGTAAACATATACACCCGGCAAACAAGCCTGCTCATTGAATCGACCATTCCAGCCAAGCGCAGATTGATTTGCTTCAAAATGTTCTTTGTAAAATATCCGATTGCCCCAACGGTCAAAAATTTCAAGCAGTTTGATCTCACGCAAATTCCCAAACAAGCTGAAGTAATCATTGATCTGATCTCCATTGGGTGAAAAAACATTCGGTGCATACACGCGATTTTCAAACACGCGAATGAAGAGTGAGTCGGTGGCGATGCATCCATCCTGATTGACGACAGTGCAATAAATTTTCAGATCACTTCCAGGCGTAACAATTGGATTTTCACAGGGTTCGCAAGAAAGCTGCACCGCTGAAGTCCATCTGATTTGTTCATAATTTCCGGTAATCATCGCTTGCAAAAAAGCGGTCTCACCTTTGAGCAATTCAATGTTGGGTCCCAATTCAATCGCGATGTCCTTTGGTTTCACCAGACTCACCGCCGTATCACGCACACAACCGGACCGATCCCGGATGCTGATCCCATAGATCCCTTCCGTTAACAATTGCGAAACAGAATCCAGGCCAAATCCACCAAGGCCAAAACGGTATTCCACAGGCGGTTTGCTGGAACTAACATTCGTTAGTATCACGGAGCCAAATGGCTCTTTTGGTAGACATGGTATGGGCTCCACCCGGATGCTTCCCCAGTCAGGCGGGCTCTCCAATTCCAAACGAATGCTGTCCGAATACTTGCAACCAAAGCGCTCGCCGTGCAACACAAACACATAGGATCCTGATCGCAATTGATCCGTTTGGATGGAATCGCTCTGGATCGCCGGTCCAAACCATTGCATCTGTTCCACGGAATCTTGCAACAATTGCCTCAATCCTATACGTTGTGAGTGATGAATGCATTGTATCAAAGTCGTATCGATCAACAAGGATTTCGGCGGACAATCGGGAGGTTTACAACTCCACTCCACCCCAATGGCATCGCTGCAAGGCCCCATATCCTCCAATATCAGTTGTATGCGCGCACTGTCTTCAAAAAATCGTTTCTTGATTTGATACGTGGTATCATTTATAAATTGCCCGTTGTTTCCCGAAATCAATTGTACCTTGTATTTTTTAACCCGTTTGACTTGTTTCCACCTGAATTGAATGAACGAATCCAATTGTTCACATTCCACTTCGGGCACTTTGAGCGGTTCTAAAACTTCCAAATCTCTGATCGATTCATGGAAACATCTTAAATGACTCAGCTTGAGTCTCACTATTTTTCTTCCAGGATTAGACCATTTCACCCGAACATTTTTAAACCCATTTGAAAAATCTGCCTGGCCGTCGCCAAAATTCCAGTCAAAAAGGGAAGAATCTTCCCGTTGACCGGTAAACCGCACCACTAAAAACGAATCTTGACAAATCACACTGTCTAAGGTAAAATCAGCAAAGGGCTTGTTCCGCACCACCAGCACCGTTTCGCTGATATACAGACATCCATTATCATGCATCACGATGAAAATCCGATGGTTTCCAGGTCCAGCAATTATAGGATCAAAAATGCCTGACAAGGTATCTATTATGCCTGAGCCCCTCCATATCACCGTCGCTGCCGGTCTTGCAGGAGTACTTACAACTGTTAGTTTAATGGGTAAGGTTTGAGGATCCATGCAGAGCGTGTCAACAGGCACTACAGTCAGGATCACTGGCGGACAAGTTTTCGACTGGCAGCTCAATGAGGTGGATGCATCTCCGCAATAAGTGCTCTTCGCCGTCACAACCAGCTGAATTTCCTGGCCCCGCTCCAGCGGATAAAAATAAATGCTGGTATCCGTTTGCTGCCGGATAGGGCCTCCTTTTAAGGTATCTATTGCATAGGTTTGTCCCTGATCGCGGTTCCAAAAGAATAAAATCGAACTATCGGTTGATTCGCATTGCACGGTAGGCGGTATGGGCTGTGGATGAAGTTTGAAAAAAGTGCACAGCGTATCGGCACATTTGTTTTCAGTTTTATAAATGCAGATTTGGTGCAGACCCGTGTCGCGCAACGTAAACTTCTGCATAGATGCCGTATCCTTCCAAATCCCTCCCGATGAATCCAACTTCCAAAATACTTCTTCCGTTTGCAACCGGTTTTGCAATTGAATCCGAATGCTGTCACCAAAACAATAATCCGTTTTATCCAAAACAAAACCGGCATCCGGAATTCTCAGTGCCCTCAAAAGTACACGGCTGGTGTCCGGACATGTAGCCTGCTGCGGTAAAATATAAAAACTGGTATCCCGGTCTATGGAGACCGGTTGATGTACGCTACACAGACTGTCGGGTGGATAACAATTGAAGAATGCCGGGCCTCCGGAAAATGCACCGTCTTTGCGGAAGGGCAAACTGTCTAACAATATCAATGCATTTGCACAGACTTTTACCGAGTCAATAAATATATGCTGCCTTGCCAAAATTTTGATCGGGACAGCCAATACATCTTCACAAAATGCACTCGTAGCTTTTAAATACACCAAGGTGTCTCTCTCCAACTGCCACAAACTGTCTAGAATTAAATTGGCAGGCGTACAAGGAAAAGCAAAATGAAATGTCCACTCTGCAGCCGATCCATTGCGGTCTTCGATGTGTAGATTTCGTGGATTGACCAAAGACCCAGCACAAAACTGCTGGGTGTCTCTCAAAAACAAGTCTGGAGGTAGAATGGAACCATACACTTCCGTGGTAAACAGTTGGTCACAAAAATGAATTGAATCAATGTCAAGCCTTAGGTAAACCGAATAACTTCCAGCACGTCGCACTGCACAACTGTCGGCCAAGGATATGGTATCACCTGCGGCATTCTTCCAAACGTAATGAATGGAAGAAACCATTCCGGTTCCACTGGTATCAATATTCAACAAAACAACAGTGTCCTGACAACTTAAATCGGAACTTTTATGAATCGTCGCATTCAATTTGGCATATCGGACTTTCAACAAAACAGTCGAGTCGCAAAAAGGTGGTTCCTTGGACTTGAGTGGAATGCGATAATTTCCAGGGCCATCAATTTTCGTGGTTCCGATTTTGATTGTATCCGGAAAGCATAAAAAAGTATCCATTCGCGTTTCCAATAAGTCCAAATTCTCCACAATCACCACAACATTGCTGTCACAACCATACTTGTTTTGATTATTGAATTGCCATGTGCCTGCAGTGAGCAGTAAATTCTTGTATTTATAGCTTTCTCCAAAACAAACATAGTATGGTCCCAATTCGGTAAGCGGAGATTCTTCTCCAATTTCAACTTCTAAGCATATTTCGTTGCCGGACTTACAAGCGTTAGTTCCCTGAACACATACTTTTCCAATCCCCGGCTGGTCCCATTGAACGGTAATTTTATGGTCTTGCTGCGAGAGGATACTTCCTTTCTCAACCCTCCAATCGTATTGGCATGCACCAGGTATCATCGGAATGATGTATTCAGCAACTTCTCCGACGCAAACAAGGGTCTTTCCGGAAATTTTATTGGTCGTGTTGGGAACAGGCGCCGCAGCACTTCCTGCAGTCACCGTAAAACTGACATCGCAAGCATTTGCTCCATTTCCGTCAAACACCAAATAATAAATGCATCCAGGTTTCAATGGTTCGGTATTGGTAAACGACCAGGTTTGATTGTTGTACATGTTGGTGTTGCAGTTGCTCACCAGTTTAAAGGTTTGGCAATCACTCGAAGCATACACACCCATCTCCACACCGTTGTTTTGGATGCACGCCGACACGCTGACATTGAAACTTAAATTGGGAGTACCCGCAATAAATGCCAACCATTGCATGCTATGGACCACCATGGTGCAATATCCGGGAGGCGATTGACCTGGAATGGTGTTGGTGGTGCGGCCCATCACACCGTTGAGGTCACACACCAAACATGCATCGGCGCATGTATTGGAAAACATCACCGGATTGGGTCCGCAAGGAACATGCTGTTGCCCGAATAATTTCAAGCCACAGAAACTGATCAGTACGGCAATCCAGGTAAAAATCCAATTGCGCATCCAACAAATTTACGATAATTCAAAACCATTGTCAAGGGCGTCTGCGATTTGTGATGCCATGAGTGTTGTAGTAAAATGCGGACCATCGATACATATTATTTGCTTCTACACGAATCATCATGTGTATTTATAAGTATCTTAAGTATTTATCAAAGATTGCTTGTGACAAATTACTTTGGGCCATGTTCCAAGCAGTGATCACAATCACCCGGTTTTTGGTTGGCCAAACGATGATGTTTTGTCCTCCGGCTCCACGAGCAATGAACACATCAGGATGTGTGGCGGACTTGTTTAAGCGAAAACGGGGTTTACTCCACCAGACATAACCATAGTCGTAGCCAAAATAAATTCCATTGGCTCCTACAGAATCCACATGATTTTTCCAGGATTCCTGAATGTACTCTTTGGGTATAATGGTTTTACCTTTCCAAGTTCCTCCTTGCAAATAGAGTTGCCCAAATTTTGCCATATCCCTCGACGTCATTGAAAGGAGAGCTAGTCCATTGTGTTGAGGACCACCGTTGCCCATCCAATATTGATAATGCGTGATGTCCAAAGGATCAAAAAGATATTTTTTTGCAAAAGAATCAATGGGCAGCTGACAGGTTTGTTGAATCAGACCGGAAATCAAAACCGGAGCTGCATTGCTGTAATTAAAATACTTGCCCGGAGCTGCGTCCATGGGTGTTTGTAAAATTGCCCTATACCAGTCGCCTGTAGTGTAAAGTATTTTACGCCAGGTATTTTCTGGACTATTCCAGTCATTTTCCGACCATTTCAATCCATGGCGTTGAGTCAATAAATCTTTTATGGTAATGAATTCATGGCCTCCACCAAAAAAATAATCACGCGGAAAATAGTTCGATATGGAATCCTCCACCGATCCAACGCATCCTTGTTGTATGGCACAGCCCAACAAGGCGGATACTACACTTTTGGTGGCCGATTGTAGTTGATGCACAGAATCCTTTGGCCAGCCATGGTAATATTTTTCAAACAACAACTGTCCGTTTTCTATTACCAGCACACTATGAACGGTCTTAAATTCATCTGCAAGGATGGCTTCATCAACCCGGTTGAATAGCTCGTGGTAGGCACTGGGAACGACTACTTCATCGAACTGAATTTGTGCAGCATTGTATGTGGAAGGAAGTAGGAGGCCCCAAGTAATAAGCAATTTCCATTTCATTATCCGAATTTTTTACACACGTCGGCAGTTGACATCAAATGTATAAAAAGTTTGTTGGTTTAACAGAACAAGCTAATTTCGTTGTTCAATTCCAACGAATGCGGTCTAAGGTTGTTCATGTGCTTGTCTATTTATACGAACTCCTTGATGGTCGCAAGCACTTACTGTTTGCATTGTGCAACACCATGCACTATAAATTGCTTATGGGATTTCAGGAGGGCATGTGTTATGGAATGGCTGAATTCACAGAGCCTCATCGCATTGTTCCTGATGCTTACTGTTGTGATCCAAAAAAAACATTGCGCTTATCTGGCATTGCTTCGTCAAAAAAATTACATTTTCATTTACCACAAGGCTGTGGACGCCAAACCTTTTTGGATTGGTTGATTCATGGGGGGTCAATACATTTTATCAAAAAATTAGATCTAGAAAAATATCTCAGGTGCTTTCAGAAAGCAGAGCATATGGCTATTTCCTTACTGACTGGATTGGCCCAAAAAATGTCCTTACAAGTTTGGATTGGAACCAACGGAAAAAACTTTAAATCAAAAATCAAATATTCTGTACATGCTTGAAATGAGAGTTACCTGTGAGGCTTGTTCGAAGGCCCTTGAACCATCTGGAGAAGCTTATATTTGCAGTTATGAATGCAGTTATTGCAAGTCCTGCTATGACCAGCTGCACGGCGTATGTCCCAACTGTCAGGGAGAATTGTGTCGGCGTCCCAAAAGAAACGCCTAAAACAGCCGACAAAATTCAATACCATGCTCAATTTATCATTTGATCCATTTCCCTATTTTGAAGGGCCCACTTTTCACCTGAGGCCAATGGTTTTGGAAGATGGCGAACAGTTGTTAGGGCTTCGCTCCAATCCATCCGTGATGAAATACATAGGTCGGCCGCTTATGCAAGACCTCATTGAAGCACAATCGCTGATTCAAAGAATCCAGTCCGACCTTCAGGAGCGTAAAGGAATCGCTTGGGCCATGGCCGATCCTTCAAACAATCATTTGGTGGGGACCGTCAGCTTTTGGAAAATTGACGATGTCAACCATCGCGCGGAGATTGGTTACATGCTGCTACCCGAATGGCAGGGACGGGGCATCATGCGACAAGCCTTGTCAGATGTGCTGACGTATGGTTTTCAAACCATGCACTTACATGGTGTGGATGCAAATGTTGATCCGGAAAATGTTTCTTCGATTCGCTTGCTTGAAAAACTTTCATTTACCAAAGAGGCCCATTTTAAAGAAAATTATTACTTCGAAGGTGTTTACCTAGATTCAGCCATTTACTGCCTGTTGAAAAAGAATTTTACACCTTTCCAACCAAACGGTTGAGAATAAATGTTCCATGGCTCCTTGCTGTCGCATCAGCAAAATGCGAATACACACATGACTATGGCATAAAGTGTCAATTACCGGCGACATAAAATATTGAATTCATTATTAAACTGAGCACTGTACGCTTATTTTTGGGCATGCATTCACATTCATCAAAACCTTCCACACAAATTTTCAGCATTCCCGTAGTGGTTGCGGCGCTTGGCTATTTTGTCGATATATATGACTTACAACTCTTCAACATCATAGGCAAAGAATCTTTGGAAAAAGGGTTACGTCTACCGCCTGAGCTCATCGCTAAATATGATTATCAGTTGTTTTTATGGCAAATGGGCGGAATGCTCTTGGGGGGAATTGTATTTGGAATCCTCGGCGATAAGATGGGCCGCAAATCGGTTTTGTTTTCTTCCATTTTGATTTACTCCCTTGCAAACATTGCCAATGCTTTTGTCACAGACATTGGCCAATACCAGGCTGTTCGTTTGATAGCGGGATTTGGATTGAGTGGAGAATTGGGAGCTGCCATAACGCTCATTTCAGAAATCATCGATAAAGAAAGGCGCGGCTGGGGGACTATGATCATCGTTTCAGCTGGAGCCTTGGGGGCTGTTGCAGGAAATTTGATTGCCAAGCAAACGGAATGGCAAACATCATACATCATTGGTGGAATTCTCGGACTCCTCTTGTTGGCTTTTCGCGTGGGCACTTTTGAAAGTGGGATGTTTGACAAACTGAAGAGGGATACGGTTCAGAAAGGAAATTTCCTCATGTTGTTTCAAAACAAATTCATTTTTTGGAAATACCTCGCGTGCATCATGATTGGATTGCCCGTTTGGTTTGTGATCGGAATTTTAATTAAATTCTCTGGCAAGTATGCCGCCTTCTTAAATATTACCGAACCCATCTCCGTTGGTGATTCCATCATGTATGCCTACATCGGTTTATCGGTAGGTGACCTGCTGAGTGGCTGGTTAAGCCAGGTGTGGAGAAGTCGTAGAAAGGTTGTATTTGCATACTTGTTATTTACGCTTGTGCTTTCCCTTTTTTACCTCTATTTTAAAAACATTAGTTCCTCAGCTTTTTATGTCCTCACCTTCATTCTGGGACTGGCTACAGGATTTTGGGCACTTTTTGTAAGCATTGCATCAGAGCAATTCGGAACGAATATACGCGCTACCGTGACCACCACTGTTCCCAACTTTGTGCGCGGTGCCGTCATTCCCATTACTTTATCCTTCAATTATTTACTCGAACATCATGGGATTGAATTTGCCACCTGGATAGTTGGCGGTAGCTGTTTGCTTTTAAGTGGAATATCTACCTGGTCACTTTCAGAGACCTTCGCAAAGGATTTGGATTATTATGAAACCAGTTAACCGGGAATGTTGGAATGAATTTATTGGTTGAAAACTAACGTATGTTAGTAATATAGATATTAACTATAATACATGCTTTGGAAAGCTCTAAAGCGGAAAATTCCGCTATAATCACCAATTCCATTTTCGAAGAATCCCCTCCAAATAAATTTGTTTCTTGGGTGCTCGGTAGCGCAAGGCAAAATCGGTGTGGTATTGGTGTTTTCTTAGAAAATTTACCTGCAAGCGATCCCAGCTCTCCTCGTCTTGGACGACCTGATAAGCCAAAAACTCTTTGTACAGGGTTTTGCTGATTGGAAAAACATCTTTCCGACCCAAATAATCGAGATCTGCATCACACAAAATCTGTTCGCAGAGGTTTTTCGGATGTTGTGGAATACAAGTAGAAAGGATCATGCTGCAAATCTTTTCAATTTCCCGCTTCGTATAACCATATTCAGGCAGTATTTGCCGTGCGTAATCGGCACTGGCTTGCTCATGTCCGGAATATGCCCAAATGATCCCAACATCGTGCATGAGAGAAGCCGTGCGCAGCAAATATGCGTCTGTTCCATTCAATTTCAGTCTGCGGATGTATTGGTTGCAAACATTTAATACATCCATGGTGTGGTGCAGCCCGTGGTAGCTAAGCTTTGGTGGTAATTCAGCCCGCAATTTATCAAAAATGAAAATTTTTAACTTTCTAATGTTCATGATAAAAATTCAACAGCCTTCAAATATCAAATAATTATTCAGATTTATGTGCATCCCGAACTTCCTTCTCTGATACATCGAGATTAAAACTGCCTAAATCCCATGTTTCATAGAGCAAACTGTTTTCGAAAAAGAATGGTTTTTGCGGATTGAGAGAAGCGGGCCCATCAAAGTTCTGCAAATCCTTGCTACACAATTGCGATAAAATAATTTTTGAAATCGTTTCCAACAAGTTGGTTTTAGGATATCGGCTCAAATGCGATTCCAGTCCAAATTTCTTAGCTACAATCCAATTGATGATCCTGCTTAACCAACCTCTTCGAATAGCATCATTGTGGTGATGGAAAAGTTTCTGCCATATGGACAACGAAGTAATGGCGTGTGCCAATGCGTTGAAAATACGATCAAACCATCCAGGTTTATGAAATCCCAACGAGTCCCAGCATTTATTTCGATTTAAAAAATACATGGAGACATCTTCCAATTTTTCTAGTGGTAGGTCCCGCTTGATCATTTGCCCCAATGACTCCAGCAAGGCCTTTGTAAGTTTGGGCCCATCTGGATTGGGCATTAAACATTGGCGGTTAAAAATGGTGTTGTATTGGTCCCAGCCGTCCTTGTAATCGGTGGTATACAATTCTTTTGAAATTCCCATGACTTGTCCGATGTGTTGCCAGGTATGAAAAATGGCCTCCCTTTCATCGTCATACAGGTGAATGCCCATTTCATCCAAGCCCTGGATCATTGCCAAACTAAAAAGATGATTGGTCAGTGCCATGTCTTCCTGATTGATGGGAATTCCTTTTTCCGCTTTGTCCCATTTTCGATCGGGTCGTGGGTCTTCCAACAAGGCAATGCGCATTCCTGCGTGCATCAATCGGACGCGTTGAATGGCTTCCAATCCCGGATTGCCGGGTTGATACCAATTGCGATTGTTGACGGCGAAAATAAATTGTGCCGTTTCCATGACTCTTCTGGCAGCAAAATCCACCAATAATTTGGTACTCTCCAATACGTGACCAGGTTTGGGACACATATAGCCCGTGGGCAAGGCCTTAAAAAACAACAAGCCGCAGTAACAAAAACCATAATTGTTGAAGATTTTTGCCGACAAATCAAATTTTGCCTGGTCATCGGGATGGATTTCTACGGTTTCCGTCTGCTCAAAAAATTCTTTGACCTCCTTCGGGAAATTCTTGAGATCCAGTTTGTGATTTCGGCTAATGATTTTCAGTTCTTCAATGATTTCACGGCTGTTCCGATCTTTCCACAAAGCCCGTGCAGCGGCATCCGCAAGAGGGTCTCCCGTGTGCCGCATGCGATCCAAAAGTGTGTCGCTCCATTTATTGTTGTTCATCGCTGATGCTTATTTTCTCGGTGTTACAAAATACATGTCGAGTTCTCCTTTGTGTTTGATATTGATCCTGCCACGGTATTCAAAGTCAAATTCATTTTTTGCCAAGGCCAGCGTCGCAGCAGAAACGTTTACCTTGCCGACTGCTCCTGAGCTTTCCATGCGCGCTGCGGTATTGACCGAATCACCCCAAATATCATAAGCAAATTTATGCAAGCCCACGACCCCTGCAACCACTGGGCCAGAATGGATTCCTATACGGACTTCACAACAAGGCAAGCCCTGTGCGCGTCGATGGCGGTTATACTGATCCACAAACTCCAGGATTTCAAAAGCTGCAAGGATGCATTTGGAAGCATGATCCGGATTATATCGGGGCAAACCACTCACACACATGTAGGCATCGCCTATCGTCTTAATTTTTTCAATGCCGTACTTCTCTACAATTTTATCAAAAGCTTTGTAGTGGTAATCGACAATTTCAACCACCTGTTCAGGAGTAAGTTTTTCCGACATCGCTGTAAAGCCTTCAAAGTCTGTGAACATGATGGTTACTTGTTCGTGTTTCTTGGGTATACTTTTTCCCGTGTCTCTCAGCTCTTCAGCGATTTCTTCGGGTAAAATGTTTAACAACAGTGAATCCGTTTTCTTTTTTTGAATTTCTAGTTCTGCATTTTGTTTAACAATGGTTGCCGTGCGTTCTTCCACTTTTTGTTCAAGACTCTGGTACAACTGTGCATTCTCCAGGGAGACCGCCATTTGAGCACTGAGTAGTTTGAGCAATTCCAGTCTCGCCATGTTGAAAACATGTGTGGAAGCATCATTGTCCATGTACAGAATTCCACTCAATGCGCCTTTGCTCAAAATGGGCATACACAAAATGGATTTTGCAGGTGAATTCTTTAAATTGGCATCCAATGAATAGATTGCGTCTTGCGGTAGATCTTCTACAATAATCGCCTCTTTGGTATGGAACACTTTTCTCACCATCGCATGGGAAATTTCTGGTACCGATTCAAGAGGATTCGATTGAATTTCACATGTAAATCCATTTTGCATCTTGCTGACGGCGTCTACAAACAATTGATTGGATCGCGCCCTGATCAGGTATGCATTTTGTGCACCTGCGTTTTCGATGGCAAGCAACAACAAGCGTTCCAACAATTTTTCGAAAACGACTTCCTGCGACAAGGTAGCAGCAGCTTGCATAACACTTTTCAGGTCCAGTGATGAACTGCTTACGCCACTGGTTTTGAATCCCGAATCTTTTGTGGTCGATTCGGTAGTCATGTACCTTTGATTGAGCAGAGCAACCTTGTGGTTAGCGCCCCACCGTTGGTATTCCAACAGTGCAAAACGAATTTGATTCATTGCCAATTCATTCTGCTTATTTGCAAAATGGAATCTTGCCAGACGTTCTGCTGTATAAGCCACCATATACGTCATGTTGTGTTGTCTAGCCAGCCGCGCGGCGTCTTCAAATGACTTCATGGCTTTTTCTGTTTGCCCATTGATCAGGCAATCTTCTGCATAGGCCAAGGCATGCTTTGCTCCATAATTTGCAGGATTGTTTTCACTCCAAATGGACAACAGTTTTAAATATTTTTTCCGCTTTTTTTCTTGCTTACTGGTAATATTTTTCCCATCCAATTGCAAGGCATTCAGTGCGAACAAATAGAATATTTTCTGTTCGGGCCATTCGGGAAGTCCCAACACCGAAGCCATCAATGGTTCTGCCTGCTCTGCATTCACTGCGGCCAGTTCAAATTCTCCTACCAGGCAATGGTAGATGGACATGGCGGTGTAATAATTGGCCAAAGGCAAGGGTAAATTGTGTTCACGATGCATGCCTTGCAAATGCATCAAATGATTTTCTTGCTTCATCAAGTTTTCGAACACCTGCTCGTCTGGTTCGGCACCTCTCAAAGCATTGATGATTCGAGCCCATGTGAGCATTTGATGATAAGAAATTGAGGACTGAATGTTTTGGCTAAACCGAATGTATCCTCTCAGCTTTTCATATAACGAGCCAAGTTCCTCGCCCATGAAAAATTGACTGCGGTTGATAAACGTCACCGCATAACCTGCATAGATGATGTCATTGTGTTCCAATCCGACCTGGTGCCCCTCCCTCAGATTTTGCAAATACACTTTAAAGGGTTGCCTCCAATGAGCCACACAACCCTCAGCAATCACCATCACTTTTGAACGCAGACTTTTGTCTTTCAGCTTTTCATTCAACTGGATTCCAAGTGTAGCAAAAGCATATCCGTTTTTATAATCGCCCAACTGAGCACTGATGACATATCCATAAAATGCATACGCCAAAGCCGACTCAACGGAATTGCCATAACGAATGGACAAATTGACCATGCGCAAAATTTTAAAGGCCAAAAGGTTTTGCTTTTGCAACAAATAGCACGGGCCCCATAAATTCATCAGGATTTTCATGGTGAGAATTTTTTCTTCAGACACCATGTTCTTGTTATTCAATAAATCTTGCGTACTCTTTCCTCTTAAATTAAATTTTACCGTCAACAATTCCTTCATGACATGCAGCGGACCTGCATTCAACGGCAAATTCATTCCCAAGAGTTTCAATCCTTGCTTTGCCGCTTCCAGTGCTTTCTCATGACGCTGCGTATTTTCATACAATGCCATTTTCCGGGATAAAATGTCAGCCTTCGCAAGGTTGTTACCTGCTTCTACCAAGGCTTCATCAAACAGCAATTCGGAAGCCTCGTAATTTCCTAACAAATACTCGCATTCAGACCTGCTGATCAACAACTCTTTGAACATCTCTGTGCCTTGATTCTGCGAAAGCAGATCCATCCCTATTTTGAAGTAATTGACAGCTGGACGAATGGCATTGTTCTTGAGCGCTTTCCTGCCGGCTCTTAAATTGAGTCCCGCCAATTGTTCCTTTTCAAGGTCATCCTGAACCAAACCAAATGCTTTATTGAGATGATTTAAGATGTCAAACAATTGATCATCTTGATCGATTGTCCGGGAATTGTTCAACAGAATTCTACCGATGCTTAAATGCCTCTCCAATTTTTGTTGATCGGGCAATAAATTGTATGCCGTTTGTTGAATTCTGTCGTGTTGAAATCTAAAACTATAATTGAGCGGCTGCTGCGTTTCCGCGAATTGACTCCAAAGAGAATCCATATGAAATTTTTGCCAACTACCCAACGGACTGATGAACTCATTTGAAATGATTTCATCCAACAAATTGGCACATTCTTGTTTTGATAAACCGGTTACCAGATTGAGTGTATTGAGATCAAATGTATTTCCTATACACGCGGCAATTTGAATCAATCCTTGAGCCCCATCCGACATTTTTCTCATCTTCCCCAGAATAAGGTCCACCACATATTCTGAAAGTTCCATATTGCTGATGGCCTGCAAATCGTAAATCCAGCACATCAATGCCTGATCAAATTTAATAACCTTTTCCTCAATGAGCTTTTCAATGAATTGCTTGACAAAAAACGGATTTCCGCGGGTTCTTCGCATCACTTCCTGCGACAATGCCAACGTTGCTTGTGAATTCATACGCAAGGAATCAGCAATCAAAGCATTCACGTGTACCAACTGGAGTTCCTCCAATTTCAATTTGCTGATGTTTAGTTTGAAATCCTTTTCAATATTTTGCAAAGTCATTGAAAGGGGATGCGCATCATCCACTTCATTGTCGCGATAGGCTCCGATGATCAACACATTTTTGAGTTTGCTGCTGACCATTGCTTCCAAAAATTCCAATGAACCTGAATCAGCCCACTGTAAATCATCCAGAAACAAAACGAGCATTTTCCCATTGCTTGGAAAAATCGAAATGAAATTCAGGAGTGTTTTGAGAAACCTCTTTTTTCCTTCGATGACGCCAAGGTCCGGACTTTTTGGTTGTGGCCCAATGAGTTTTTCCAGTTCAGGTATCACGTCCACCAACAGGTCGCCGTTGGGTGCAACGGCGTTTTGAATCAAGGTTGACCAGGTTTGCAATTGTTCTTCGCTTTCTCCCAAGAATCGTTGAATGAGCTGGTTAAAGGCCATTGCAAATGCAGAATATGGATATTCTCGTGTGAACTGGTTGAATTTCCCACTGATGAAATATCCATTGGCTTCCAATATCGGTTTTCTGATTTCATTGATCAATCTGGTTTTGCCAATTCCAGAATAACCGGTGACTAAAAACAATTCCAAACTTTCTGATTGAATATTGTTCCAAGCTTGCATCAATCGAGACAACTCATCGCTTCGACCATACAATTTTTCGGAAAAAGAAAATTGATTGGAATGATCTTCTGTACCCAATGCAAAATATTCTATGGTTCCGTTTTGTTGCCATTGTTTAAGGCATTTTTCAAGATCCGAAAGGATGCCCGCTTCGCTCTGATACCGGTCTTCTGAATTTTTAGAGATCAGCTTCATGACCAAATCACTGATGACCTGAGGAATATTATCGCGCACTTGCCGTGGCTCCATGGGTCGTTTAGCGATGTGCGCATGGATCAATTCGAGTGAATCAGTATAATTGAAAGGTTTCCGCCAGCAAAGTACTTGATAAAGGATGACCCCCAATGCATAAAAATCGCAGCGGTAATCAACCGTACGCCCAACCCTTCCAGTTTGCTCAGGGGAGATATGCCACAATGGTCCGTAGTATTTGAATTCCGCATTGTATTCCGGACGTTCACGTTGCATCTTGCTGGCCGAACCCAAGGAGCAAACTTTCATTTCCAGGTTTTCAGGCGAGATGATGATGTTTTCGATGACGAATTCCTTGACCAGAATGCGGTGTTGGTGCAATTCCGAAAGCAACTGTGTGAGGCGAATGGCCAATTGAAGAAACAGAGGAATGGTAAAGTCGCGGTTGGCAATGAAGTTTGTAAGGGGTATTCCCTCAAAATATTCTTTCAATACCACAAATCCTTCCGGGGTCAATACCATATCCATTGCTTGCATGCTGCCGTGCGATGCGATGGTCTGGTTGATTTCAAAATCATTTTTTAAATAAACCATATCATCCAAGCTTGGTGCTTGTTCTTTCAGCACTTGCGCGAGGATCTTATGATCATAGCCTGGCGGTTGCAATTCATAGAAACGGCAACTGTAATTTTCAAATTTAGGGTTTTTGGGAAGTTCAAGTTTTACCATGTCCTGTAGGTTTTAGGAAGACCATAACTCGGTATTCCCATAGTTGTTTCTGCAAACTCTTAAATTGATAATACGTTGACCACATGTTTTTTCCCTGGGCCCGATTGCGCAATCCCAACAACCGAAGGATGTTGTGACAGACAATTCCCGGAAAAAAATAATGATACAATCGTCGTGCCGACTTATAGATGTTCTGTGTAATGTCTTCGTTAGAGGTCATTTGAAACCCTTCAGCCGATGCATCCTGTATGAATGCATGGGTTTCCGCAAAGTCAGGAATTGCCCAAGTATCCGCCCATTTTCGTACCCACTCTGATCGGGGATGTGTGGGGCAGCGCTCCGTCTTAAAAAAATCTGCTACCACCAGGCGACCGCCAGGAGCCAACAAGCGAAAGGCTTCCTTTAGGAAGTCCCGCTTCGAATCGGCATGGCATATGCTTTCTATGCCATAGATTCCTTGAAATTGTCCATCCTTAAAACTGGTTTGGCAGTAATTCTGTACGGCGAACGCAACATGACCTTTTAAAGATTTTTTTTTAGCCAGCGTCCGCGCTTTCTCGCACTGCTTTTTGCTGAGGGTAATCCCGGTTACCGAACAATTCCAACGTTTGGCCGCATACAAGGCCGTTCCACCTATGCCGCAGCCCGCATCCAGTAGATGGTCTCCGGACTGAATTTCCAGTTTGCCCAACACGCATTCATTCATGTTGCGCAATGCATCCCGCAACAATCCGGTGTCTTCCTTCCAATACCCATAATGCATGGCGTGCTGCTCCCCAAGATGCCAAAGCAAAGCATAATCCCCTTCGCAGGAATCATAATAATGAATGATATCTTGCTCTGTTACCTGTCCAGTCATAAATATTTATCGAAACAAAATGGAATTTTGGCCCTATTGCGGGTAAATATAAGTAAAATCACAACAAAATGCTTCATTTTGGCTATTCCTTTTCCATGCTCTTATGTTCCCAAATGACCGGTTGCGTTATCAGTAGAGCGGAAGATTTGGAAAATGGCTTTTTGCTAAGCTTTAAGCTAAAAGCATATAGCTATAAGCCGAATACAAAATACGAACATTTGTTAGTGCTTTATAACTGACTACGATGAATTGGCTTTTCGCTTTGACTTTAGGCTTTTTGCTAAGTTTAAGCTGAATGTATAAAGCTGAATGCAAAATACGAACACCTGTTAGTGTTTGAAAATTTAACTTGTCTATGGTGAATTGGCTTTTCGCTTCGGACTTTATGCTTTCTGCTTTGGACGATTACAATTCCGAACCTTCTTCGCCTTTGATGATCATGCGGAAACCATTTCCGTGGATGTTGACGATTTCAATGTTTTCGTCTTTAGCGAGGTATTTGCGTAACTTGGTTACAAAAACATCCATGCTTCTTGCGGTGAAGTAATTATCTTCTCCCCAAATTTTTGTCAGCGCTTCCGAGCGCGGAAGGATGTTGTTACGGTACTGATTGAACAGTTTAAGGAGTTGGGCCTCCTTGGGAGACAATTTGATTTTTTCATTAATTTCATCCCCTTGCTTGGTGTAAAGGACCCGCAATGGATAATTGAAAAAATAATTGCCGATGGTGTATTCTACAGCGTCATCCTCAGGATCGGATTTTTTAGTTGTGCGTTTTAAAATTGCTTGTACCCTGTACAACAATTCTTCTGAGTTGAAAGGCTTGGTGACGTAATCATCGGCACCAATGCGAAATCCTTCGAGGATGTCTTCCTTCAATGTTTTAGCCGTCAAAAAAATAATGGGAACTTCATTATTATTTGATCGGATATCCCTGGCAAGGGTGAACCCGTCTTTGCGTGGCATCATGACGTCTAATATGCACAGGTCGTATTGCCCGCGCCTGTATTTCTCGAATCCCTCAATCCCGTCCGAAGCCAAATCCACTTCGTAACCATGCATTTCAAGATACGATCTCAAGACATCACCGAAATTCCGGTCGTCTTCTACCAGCAGAATTTTGGTAGCTAGCTGTGTTTCCGTTTGACTGCTCATTATAAAGGCTTTCCTGTATAAAACGTACAGCACGTTAAAATGTCATTAAGAAAATCTTAAAATTTTAACACTTAGCTTAAGTTGTTATTTTTCAGTAAGTTACGATGAATATTTCAGTAAAAATGGAGGAATTTTGCCGATTTTAAGCGTTTGCCAACGGAAAAATCAGGGTAAAACTGCTGCCTTTTCCCAGTTCGCTCTGCAAGTCAACTTTTCCACTGTGCGCGATGACCATGGCTTTTACATAACTCAAGCCCAAGCCAAAGCCTTTGACGTTGTGAATGTTACCGGTCGGAACTCGGTAAAATTTCTCAAAAACCAGTTTCTGGGAATCCCTGCTCATCCCGATGCCTTTGTCGCTGACGGTAATCTCAATGTATGGGCCTCTGTTACGGGTACTAATCGTGATCTCGGGATTTTCAGGGCTGTATTTATTGGCATTGTCGAGCAAATTGTAAATGATGTTGGTCATGTGGACGGGATCTCCCATCATGCTGGCATTGAGTGCTTCCAGCTTTGTGTGAATCTGCCCTTCCCTTTGTTGAACCTGGAGGTTGATGTTGGCTACGGCTTGGTTGATGATCTCGTGAAGGTCCAACAACTTGAGGTTTAACTTAAAGTCATGCTTATCCAGCAAAGCCATCTGCAATACCTTTTCCACCTGACTCAACATGCGCCTGTTCTCTTGTTTGATGATGTCTACAAAACGCCTGATTTTATCGGGCGCTTGGATGATCGCAGGACTGGTGATGGAATCGGATGCAAGGGAAATGGTGGCTATGGGCGTTTTAAATTCGTGGGTCATGTTGTTGACAAAATCATTTTTGATTTCCGACAATTTTTTCTGCCGGAAAATGACGATCACCACGTAAGAAAAACAGGCTACAATCAAAAATATCAACAACAAGCCCAACACCAACAAGGGCCAAACGGAACTCCACAACCAAGTCGTTTTGGTTGGAAAAAATAACTTTAGACTGCCTGGGCTGCCCGAAATACTGGTAAACAATGCCACTTCGTATTCGGAGTTTTGCAACAAGGTTTCGATGCTGATGCCGGGATCTGATGCACGGGTATGGCTGCCCACATCGGCTTGGTAGTAGCCATTCAAAATGATCATTCTGTTTTTAAGATTGTCGAACACTCCGAATGAATAGTCCAAATCAAACTTCATGTCCTCCAACTCCTGCATGATGATCTTTCTGAGAAACAGCGGGTCAATGCGCTTTTCCAAAGGAAACTTTTGCAATCGAATTTCGCGATCGATCAATTCAATTTGCTTTTGCTTTTCATTCCAGGATTCAAATTGGTAATTTGTGCTGAAACTAATGCTTGGATCATGCTTCTCAAGCTTGGCTGCAACGCGATGCAATGCCGCAATGATGCTCTCGTTAAACTGCTCTTCTTTCAAACGGACCGACCAATTGATCCAATACCACTGTACGATGGCCGTCCCCAACAGGGCCAATGCCACCAATCCAATGACTACATAGATCGCTCGACGACTCATAACAATTCAACCCAAAAGTCTGCAAAAAGATCCAATGACCACGCTTTTTTAACGGCCATTTAACCGAAAGCCGTTTACCCAACGCATTGAAAAACGGCCATTTATGAAATAGTTAAAATAATAGATTGTCTTACAGTTATTTAGTAATTAAATATTTTAATCATTTTAAATGTTTTGAAATTTTTTTTGAAAAATATTTGGATGTGTGCCTCTAAATATGTTTAATTTGCATAAGCTATTGAAAACGTCCGGTACGCCGCCTTCCTTCGTTTTCAATACCAATGAATTAAAGAATTTTTAGGGTGTTCTCATAGTGTTATTTAAAGGATCGGCCCTCCCAGGGTCGATCTTTTTTTATGCCCACCAGAATATTTTGTTTTGCCCATCGTTAATCTAAAATGATGATTCGGTTTCATTTCTTGGCTTTTGTCACTATTCTCGCCGGAACCCTGTTTAGCCAAAACAATTTGCGCATTGGTGAGTGGGATACACACCTGCCTTACAATGCCGGAAACCTCGTGACCGAAAGCACGGAATTCATCTACTTTGCCACCGATTACAGCATTCTTAAAGTTCATAAAAGCGATTTCAGTCTGGAGCGCATCAGCCGGACGGAAGGATTGAGTGGAACCCAAATCAACGCCCTGTATTATCACCAGCCGAGCGAACAATTGGTCGTTGCTTACCGGAATGGCGTGATCGACCTGGTTGGCAAACACAGCGTACGCACGGTGGTCGATATTCAAAATTACAACAACATACCCATCGATAAAATCATCAATCACATTGTACTCTTAGATGCCGACAACGTGCTGATTTGTGGCAATTATGGATTGTCGCAACTGGATGTGAATCAATACAAATTTAAATTCACCCTGTTTACGCCCAACATCAAGGTATACGATTGCGCCTCAGCAAGTACTTTTCTCTACATGGCTACGGAAAATGGATTGTACCGATACAACACGCAAAGCTTTGACATCGTCCAGGCGTTCAGTTCCTGGAAACTCTTGAAATTGCCTGACGGGGTTCCTGATGCAGTTCCCTTTTTAAGAGTAGCCGTCTTTGATGATGCTGTGTACGCCTGCACTTCAAAAAGCATTTACCAGGCCAAACCCGGACAAGTCTTCAATGGGTTTTACTCCGATGCCTCCTATGACATCCAATACATTCGCGCAGGAAACTTACACTTGTTAGCCGGATTGAATTGCAAATCCGGTTGTGCAGACCTGCTGGCGGGATTTGATGTAAACGGCGCAATGACCACATCGCATCCAGGTTGTGCAGACCAAAACCTCGATGCCCTCGAATCTTCCGATGGTCGGATTTGGATCGCTGATTTGCGTTGGAGTTTTCGCACTTCCAGCAGCATCAAAGAAGCATGCAATGAAATTTGGGTGAACGGTCCCTTGAGCAATCGTGCCTGGGAAATTGCTCCCCTCAGCGATGGCATTTATGTGGCCGCCGGAGGCGTTGATGCCACCTTTACACCCAATTACAATGGGGAGGGCATAGCCCGTTACCAACAAGGCAGTTGGAACATGCTCAACTCCTGGACCGAACCCGATTTGAGCAGCTATGGCATCACCGATGTTTTGCGCATCGTGGAATTGCCAGACCGCTCAAAAATTTACTATGCCAGTTCGGGAAAAGGATTGATCCAATACGATCGCTCAACCGATCATTACACGGTATTCAACAAAACCAATTCGCCACTGAAAGGAACGGTAGGAGATACCGGAAACGTTCGTCTCTCGGGACTTGCCTTGGACAGAAATGGCACTCTGTGGATCACCAACTACCTGGCTTCTACCGGCTTGGTCTCACTGGATAAAAGTGGAAACTGGAAAAACTACAATTTTCCAAATAATAGCAATTTGTTTGTGGAGGTTAAAGTTGATCAAAATGGATACAAATGGATCATCAGCCGCCTCAGTGGCGGGGTCATGGTTTTTGACGAAGGCGACCCAAACAACAGCGCCGACGACCGCCAAATTCAATTGACCAATGCCAATACCGAAATGACTTCCAACGATGTTCGAACCGTAGAAGTCGACCTTGAAGGAGATGTATGGGTGGGCACTGCGCAAGGACCGGTGGTGTTTGAATGTGGCGCTTCCATTTTCAGCGGAAATTGCAAAGGAAGTCGACGAAAAGTTGACCAAAACGGAATCATCTATTACCTGCTGGCATCTGAAGTCATTACTTCCATAGCCGTTGACGGGGCCAACCGCAAATGGTTTGGGACCAGCAACAACGGAATATACGTTCAATCGCCATCTGGAGAATTTGAGATTCATCACTTCAATACCTCCAACAGTCCGCTACTGGATAACGGAATCCAAGACATTGCCATCGATCCTAAAACCGGAGAGGTTTGGATTGCAACCAACAGCGGAGTGCAGGTGTATCGATCGGATGCTACATTGGCCAAAGATCAATTTACCGAAACGCCACTTGTTTTTCCAAATCCCGTTCCGCATGACTACGACGGAGTTATAGCCATCAAAGGGCTTGCACGCGATGCACGCTTTAAAATAACCGACCTGAGCGGAAGACTGGTTTACGAAGATTTTGCGCTCGGCGGACAAGCCATCTGGAATGGTCGCGATTACCTGGGTCGAAAAGTTGCGACGGGCGTATACTTGCTCTTCGCCAATACTACCCAGGATTTTGAGACTTCCACCGGGCTGGCCACTAAAATTGTGATTGCTCGTTGAGTACAAACGAACGTTTGTTAGTTTTCTGAATCATTTTTCCCATCCCAGGCATCGCACTCCCGCGGGTAATTGCCATTTGTCATCGAACATCCATTTAGCCATCTTTTAGCATGCATGACCATGACTGAAAAAGGGCTCCATCTGAATGCAACGGATGATGTGAGCAGCAATAAAAAGAAAGGCTTTTAAGCAATTTAAGAAATATTTGTCTTAATTCTGTTTTATTTCCATGAATGCCCGTACTTTTAAGACCCGTTATCCTGATTCATGGAACTTAAATCTTGCATTGCGCATCATGATCCCTTCAAAAATTGACAAAAAATTCCACCACCTGTGGCATTTGGTTGGCAACACGCCCATGTTGGAAATACTTTACCGGTATAAGGGTCGAACACGAAAAATTTTTGTCAAATGTGAACATTACAATTTAACCGGAAGCATCAAAGACCGAATGGCTTTGTACATCCTGCAACAAGCTTACAAGCATCATCTGATCGATGAAACATCAACCATTGTGGAAGCGACAAGTGGCAATACCGGTATTTCTTTTGCAGCAATAGGAAGGTCGCTTTCGCACGACGTAAAAATCATCATGCCCAACTGGCTTAGCAAGGAACGCATGGACATCATTCGAAGTCTCGGTGCCGAGGTCATTTTGGTAAGCAAAGAAGAAGGAGGATTTTTAGGTAGCATCGAAATGAGTAAACAAATGGCAGCGGCACATCCAAATATATTTTTACCCAGACAGTTTGCCAACCGCCACAATGCAGAAGCCCATGAAAAAACCACGGCAAAAGAAATCTGGGTGCAGTTGAACAGTGTGGACCTCATTGCCGACGCATTTGTTGCAGGGGTTGGAACCGGCGGCACGGTTATGGGCGTGGGCACTTACTTAAAGTCCAAAAATCCCGCCATCAAAGTTCATCCTTTGGAGCCCGCAGAATCACCAACCCTTTCGACCGGTTTTAAAGTTGGAACACATCGCATTCAAGGCATTTCCGACGAATTCATTCCCGCCATTTTGGATTTATCTTCTTTGGATCACATCGTCCAAGCGTACGATGGGGATTCCATCCTGATGGCTCAAAAATTAGCCAAACAACTTGGATTGGCCGTGGGCATTTCATCGGGAGCCAACGTAATTGGTGCCATCAAAACGCAAAATGAGATGGGTGATGATGCCGTGGTGGTCACTGTACTTTCCGACAGCAATAAAAAATATTTGAGTACTGATTTGTTAAAAGACGAACCGATCAAAGAGGGGTACTTAAGTCCTGACATTGACTTCATCGAATACAATCCGATACATCGCATCTAAATCCTGCATCGATGCATTCCTATTGCATCCACGCAGATTCTTTCCTAATTTTTGCTTTGTCAAAAACATGAATTCTAGCGACTGACAAGCATAAGCCAAGCGATAAATACGGCAATTACTGCTACCGTTTGAACAAGTTGATTTATTGATTAATAAACATGTTGTCCCCCGTTGATTTCATAATTTGCTCCCGTGATGAAGGCCGCCTCTTTGCTCGCCAAAAAACTCACCAGATGCGCTACTTCGTAGGTTCCTCCCATTCTGCCCATTGGAATGTTTGAAACGATTTTATTGCGGTACTCTTCCGGTACTGCCATGACCATATCGGTTGCGATGTATCCTGGACTGATGGTGTTTACCGTGATTCCCAGTTTTGCCACTTCGATGGCCACCGTTTTGGTCAATCCGTGCATACCGGCTTTCGCTGCCGAATAATTGGCCTGTCCAAATTGTGCACGCTGTCCATTCACTGAAGAAATGTTGATGATTCTACCGTATTGCTGTTCGATCATTGGATTGATCACGCATCGGGTACAATTGAAGGCCGAGTATAAATTGGAACGAATCACCAGATCCCAGTTTTCAAAACTCATTTTTCGAAATGATCCATCCCTGGTGATCCCTGCATTGTTTACCAACACATCGATCACTCCGTGCACTCTTTGAATTTCGTCAACCATCTGTTCGACTTGATCATACGCGCTTACATCGGCCTTGGCCATGGCAAATGCATAACCTGCTTGTTGCATCTGCTGCTGCCATTGCTCTGCTTTTACATCCGAGCGATAATTTGCCACGACAAAAAAACCATCGTTTGCAAGGGTCTTGCACATGTCTGTACCCAGTCCGCCTGTGGCCCCGGTGACCAATGCAATGTATTTTCCATCTTTCATACTGTATAATTTGATTGATTAAATAATCTTATTGAAAACGTTAGTTTTTCGGTTACCAATTTCCAATCAAGGCAAGAAACATTGTGCAACGGCTGTACGATTTTGTTGCATACAGCGCACCATGTACAAAGCGCTACATGGCTGCTTCATGTCCACCGTAATCTCCCGATTTTCTCCGGTTCCCTGAAAGTTGTGGGAGTACACAGTCATTCCCTGTGCATTCAATATTTCAATTTTTATTGGTCCGTCGAATACATTCCCCAAGGTGGCGCGAATCGAACGTGACAGTGGATCTGCGTACAAAACCGTAAAAACTAACGAACGTTCGTTCGTATGGGTGGGTTGCCCACTCCAGCCCGCCAGACGTGCCATCAAAACCCAAAAAGCTTTCGCTACGCGTATTCCTCCTGCGGCAATGCTGCCAAGATGACCTCCTTCCGTTTCGGTGGTGTACTGCGGACAAATGGCGGGAATGTCGAGGCCGTCGTCCGGATGCATTTCGTCCAAATAATCGATTCCGTCCCGGTTGTCAAAACATGGTTTTCCGGTTGGATCGTGCGAAAGAATATCGGCAACGTCGAACAAGACGATGGAATGTGTTCGGGCATATTCCCGCATCTGATCATTGAACGCTTGGGATTCGGGTGTACCGATGCCACGGGCCAAAGAAGTCGTCCACCAAATGATTTGCTTGTCGGGATGTCTTGCATGAAAGTCCTCCAATACCTTCGCATGGTTCCTACCAGGTTTACTTCCAAAAAATCCACTTACTGGATCCGCCACTTTGGATCCTGTCAACACTGCCAAATAGGAAAACTGGCAACCCATGACATCGAATGAATCCACGCGTGGTTCAATGAAATCGACAAAACATTGAACATCTTCCGAACAATTGGCGGGCCAGAATTCATATCGCCAAAAGCTTCTGTCCCAAATCCCCTGCCAGAATACTTCCGAGGGCATTACCGCATATTGAGAATCCCGGTGTTGGTACCTTTTGCAATAGCTGGGCGCGTTGACCCATGGATTCGACAAACAATCCAGTGCGGAAGATATGTTTGCCCCAACGGAACGATCCATGAATAAAAGCCGTTTTTTCTCGGCAGCTTTTTTAAAGTCGTCTGGTATGTGCTCAAACTCCGCTACAGAATACCGGTTGATTACCAGGCTTTGCGATTGCCCAAACGCGCTGAAGATGCATAGCATTGCCAAAGTCCGAATGGCTTTGAATTGGATTCGCGATTTACTTTTATTAAAGCACATGGTCTGGTAAAATCTAGTCTGCATAAAAATAAGATATAAAGGGAATTTCAAACATTATTTATACTTCTCATAAGATGCGTGACCGAAATCAAATGACCCTACCCATGAAAAGCGAAAAATACATCCGTCCATGCACGATTGGTGTCCAACCATATCACCGCGTTATAGTACATTTACTGACGAGGAATTCCATTTCCATTGGGTCATGAATGCATATTACTTAGGACCGGTAGAGGATGTTTTAAAAAGCTTGGACACGCGTCTTCAAGGCTTGGACGCGTCCTCGGTGATTGCACGTCAGCAACAATATGGAAAAAATGCCTTAGCCGAAAAAGATAAAGCTCCTCCATGGGTTTTGTTTTTGAATCAATTCAAAGATTTCATGATTGTGGTGCTGATGGTTGCATCGGTGTTGTCGGGGTTTCTGGGAGATTTGACCGACACTTACATTATTTTAGGCATTGTGCTCATCAATGCCTTGGTAGGTTTTTTTCAGGAATACAATGCAGAAAAAGCGTTGGAGGCCTTGAAGAACATGTCGGTCAGTTCCATCCAAGTGATACGCAATGGCAGTCCACAAATGATTTCTTCAACGGAATTGGTTCCCGGCGACATTGTTTTGTTGGAAACTGGAAACATAGTACCCTGTGACCTTCGATTGATCGAAGCACATTTGCTTTCGGTGGATGAATCGTCTCTTACAGGAGAATCACTGACGATCGAGAAACATGCCATCGTGTTGAGTGCTGAAAATCTCATTCCTGCTGATCAAACGAACATGTTGTTTAAAGGTACGGTGGTCACGCGTGGTCGGGCAACCGCCGTAGCAACTGCAACCGGCATGCACACAGAACTTGGGCGCATTGCCGGTTTACTCCAGCAGGACAAAATGAAAACGCCGTTGCAAGAGCGGATGTTGAAGTTTGGAAAAAGTTTGTCGTATTTGGTATTATTGATCTGTGCCATACTTTTTGTAGCCGGACTGTTGCGTGGCGAAGATCCATTTTCCGTTTTATTGATTTCCATCAGCCTTGCTGTGGCTGCCATTCCCGAAGCGCTCCCCGTATTGATCATGATTGCACTTGCCGGTGGGGCTTCCAGACTTGCGCGACAAAGAGCGCTGATCCGTAAATTGCCTGCTGTAGAAACCCTGGGTTCGGTATCTTTTATTTGCAGTGATAAAACCGGAACCCTGACGCAGAACAAGATGAAGGTCGTCGAAAAAATCCATTTTGATGCATTCGAGCCGATACCTTCCATTCCCTTTTTGGAATTTGCCATGTGTCTTAACCACGACGTACGTTTCAACGAAAACAATGACTTGCTTGGAGATCCAACTGAAAAAGCACTGGTGGAAGAAGGGCTCCGTACGATTGGAATGGATCATTACCAACGTGTTCAGGAGTATTGTGCTCGAATACAAGAATTGCCCTTTGACTCCGATCGCAAATGCATGACCACTTTGCATCGTTACCGCGATGCATACCTCGCCATTACCAAAGGAGCTCATGATGCCATTGCAGCGATTCTGGACTCGAAAGAAGATTCAATGCTTTTGATCTCGCAATCGGAAAAACTTGCGCACCAAGGCATCCGTGTATTGGCATACAGCTATCGCTTATTCGATAAGCTTCCGGTTCCTTTCGACTATGCAACCATCGAAAAAAATCAAAGCTGTATTGGGTTGACCGGTTTAGCGGATCCGGAACGCGCGGACGTTGCCGAGGCGATCCGCATTTGCAAACAAGCCGGGATTCAACCCGTGATGATCACCGGAGACCATCCTGCCACTGCGGCATACATCGCTCAGAAAATCGGTATATTGGACGAACATGAAAAAACCATTACCGGACGAGAAATGGCAAATGATCCGACTTCACCATTTTACGACCACGTGGAATCCATCAAAGTATATGCCCGAGTTACGCCAGAGCAAAAATTGCAAATTGTGCGTGCGCTTCAGTCAAAAGGACATGTAGTAGCGATGACAGGCGACGGGGTCAATGATGCAGCTTCGCTGAAAGCAGCCAACATTGGTGTGGCCATGGGCATTACAGGAACTGACGTCAGCAAGGAAGCGTCGGACATGGTATTAATGGATGACCACTTCGCCACCATTGTACAGGCTGTTCATGAAGGTCGACGCGTTTATGACAACATCCGAAAATTTGTCAAATACATCATGACGTGCAACAGTGCAGAAATATGGACCATTTTACTGGCTCCATTGTTGGGATTACCCATCCCGTTGTTGCCGGTTCATTTGTTATGGATCAACCTGGTGACCGATGGCTTTCCGGCACTTGCCTTATCAAAAGAAATGGCCGAGCGCAATGTGATGCAGCGACCACCCAGATCAATGAAAGAGAGCATTTTTTCCGAAGGTGTTGGATACCACATCTTATGGGTCGGATTGCTCATGGCCGGAGTTACCTTGGCGGTGCATGCCTGGGCCACGAGTCAAGGGGTCACCCATTGGCAAACCATGGTATTCACTGTGCTCGCATTGTCGCAACTGGGTCACGTAATGGCCATCAAAAGTGATCGCACTTTTCTGTATGAGCAGGGTTTGTTTTCTAACAAAATGCTCATGCTTTCGGTGTGCAGCACTTTTGCATTGCAAATGTTGGTCATTTACTGGTCGCCATTGCATTCCATTTTCAGAACACAGGCGCTGAGTGCAAGCGAATTGCTGACATGCATTTTGTTGTCATTGATTGTGTTCCATGCAGTGGAATTTGAAAAATGGGTAAAATACCGTTGGATGAGAACCCGCAAAGGAGATTCGGTCCAGTGATTTCCAGAACACCCAATCGATTCATCCATGCTCAGAAAACAAAATCATCAATACTAACAAACGTTCGTTAGTATGCTTGCAATACCAAGCCACTCTAAATGGTTTTATGGAATGAAGTATAAGAGTCGTTTTTGGCTTACTTCAACAAATCGGAATAAACGTTTTCGTATAAGGGCAATATGCGATGGATATCAAATTGCTTAGCGCGTTCCAGTGCTGCTGCCTTAAATTGCCGGAGTTTGTGGTCATCGCTCAAGAGTTCCAGGGCCCGCTCGAACATGTATTGCACATCTCCTACCGGACAGGTCCACCCTGACTGGCCATCGACAATTACCTCCGAAAGTCCTCCTGCGTTGGAGGCAATGACCGGGACTTCGCATGCCATGGCTTCGAGTGCTGCCAATCCGAAACTTTCGTGTTCGGAGGGCAACATGAATAAATCGGCAATGGACAATAATTCATCCACCATGTCCTGCTTCCCTAAAAATTTAACATGGTTACATAGATCCCAATCCCTGCAAAGCGCTTCCAAACGAGGTCTTTCGGGTCCATCGCCGACCAGCAACAATTTCGCGGGCAGGTGTTGTCGAATCAAGCGAAACACCGCTATGGCGTCATCGATGCGTTTTACTTTTCGAAAGTTGGAAACGTGCAAGATCAATTTCTCTTGAGGCTCCGCAAATTGGTTGCGCAGTGCTGTATTTTCTTTTTTCCCAAAACGCGTAAAATCAATGAAGTTTGGAATCACGTGGATCTCTTTACTCATTTGAAAAGTGTCCAGGGTCTGTTGACGCAAAGATGCGGATACGGCTGTTACCGCGTCTGATTGGTTGATGCTGAACTCCACCACGGGAAAATAGGAGCGATCGGCTCCGATCAGGGTGATGTCGGTCCCATGCAAGGTGGTGACAAATGGAAGATGTTTTCCTTTGGTTTTCAAAATTTCACGGCTCAGGAAGCCAATAGTGGCATGGGGTAGGGCGTAATGGACATGAAGAATATCCAGATTTTCAAACAAGGCCACATCGACTATTTTACTTGCCAGGGCGGTATCCATTGGTTTGAATTCGAACAGTGGGTACTCCATTGGGGCCACTTCATGGTAAAAAATATCCGGCCAATAATGGCTCAAACGAGCTGGTCGCCGGTAATTGATGAAATGCACACGATGCCCCCGTTCTGCCAGGGCCATGCCCAATTCTGTGGCTACCACGCCGCTGCCACCGTAGGTTGGGTAGCAAACGATTCCTATGTTCATCAATTTAACCATCGTTTTTGATAAACAAACTTAGGTCCTGAATGTTAATTTGAGCACTGCATAAAAAATAGCTCCTTGGCCATTTACTCGATAGCTGACCTGGAGATGCTGACCGGCATCAAAGCCCACACCATCAGGATTTGGGAAAAGCGCTATTCCGTCATCTGTCCTAAGCGGACGCAAACCAACATCCGTTATTACGACGATGAGGATCTTCGCAAGCTTGCCAACATTGCCCTGTTGAACCAACAAGGCTTCAAGATCTCCCAACTTTCGGAAATGGCGTCTACCGAAATCGAATCCATCGTTGCTAATTATAACGATGTGGAGGTGTTTAACCGTGAAGCGTTGGATGCGTTGACCTTGTCGATTCTTCAGCTCAACGAGAAAAATTTTATTCATCTTATCAACACGAATTTTAACCAGTTTGGATTTGACCACACCTTCAATGAAATTCTGATGCCGCTGTTGGATAAGTTAAACGGCATGTGGTTGAGTGGCAGCATCAAGAAAGTTCACGAAGAATTTGTAAGCCGCATCATCAAAAAGAAAATCATCCAGGAACTATGCAAATATGAAAACCAGGAATTGTGTTGCGCAGCCTGTTTTTTGTTGTTTCAGCCACAAGATGAAAAACAAGAGTTGAATCAATTGTTTGTGGAATTAGTAATTCGCAAAAATCAATTCAAAGTAGTTGACCTTGGATCAGAATTGATGGTCAATGATCTCATGGATGCCATTCAAATTCTCAAGCCGAAATTCTTATTCAGCATCATCCATGAAGAAAGCTCCATTCCTTTTATTGAAGACCTCATCAAAGCCATCAAAGCTTTGGAAAACGGACCTATTCTTTTACTCACAGGATATTGTTCCCACCATTTTGAAGACCATGCCGGGTTCATTAAAATTGTGCAAGGATTTGAAGATTTTGAACAATTCATACATACGCTTAAAGAAATTGGCAACGCCGGTAAACGAAACTAAGATGAAAGTTCAGCTTATTCTATTTGCAATCATGATCGCTGGCGCATTGGCCTGCAAGCAAAAATGTGCAAATGCCGAGTTATCACCCTCCATGCTCGATGGCGGGATGATCACCGATAGTTTTACAATCGAATTGGATCAATCCTTAGTATATTGGAGTGGCTCATCGCCCTCTGGGAGCCACAATGGTTTGATCAAAATGGCCGGTGGTGAACTGTATTTTAAAGGAGACCAAATCACCGGAGGAGAAGTGCGGGTGGACATGCGAAGCATCGAAAACCTGGACATCCAGGAAGAGACCGATCGGAAGGATTTAGAAGATCACCTCCGTGATGCAGATTTTTTCAATGTGGACACATTTCCCGTTGCACGCTTTATTGTGCTGCGTTCCGAAGCCAGGGCAGATTCCATGAACAATGTATCCTTACAAGGGGAGTTGGAAATTAAAGGCATTCGAAAACCTTTGGTTGTTGAGGGAAATTTGCAAAAATCCGAACTACGAACGTTCGTTAGTATTCCTGAATTCACAATTGATCGTACAGATTTCAACATCATGTACCAATCCAAAAAAATTCTCCCTTCCATCAAAGACGGCTTCATCCACGACGACATCACCATCAGCATCAAATTAACAGGGATGCAAAACAACCGTGGTGAATAAAGGTCTAAATTAGCTGGCATTCCACACGATTTGAGAATTCGTGATTGATTTTTAATGCAATGTAAAAATCAACTTGACGAATACTCCGTAGTTTGCTGATGTGAAGAATCTTACTGCAGCTATCTTGCCTTCACCGAAAAAACGCTGGTTAATAATATGCTTGCGCCATCAAAAAACGCTGTACATAATCGTTGATGGCTGCTCCAAAGGCATGCATTCTTTTTTCATATCCTGCACTCCTCAATTTGGTGATGTCCGCACAAGTAAAATTCTGATAAGTTTTCAACAAATCGGTAGGCATGTCAACAAACACAATAGATGGTTCGCATTCCAATGCGTGGAATGTATGTTCCACAAGGCTTTTAAAGGTATTGGCTTCTCCACTTCCTAAATTGTAAATTCCATTTGTACGTGGATTTTCAAAAAAATCAAAAAGGACGTCGATGACATCCAACACATAAATGAAATCTCTTCTCTGCTCTCCATCTTTGATCTCAAGGTCATTGGATTTAAAGAGTCTCATTTGACCAGTCTTCCTGATTTGTTGATAGGCATGGTATATTACCGATGCCATTCTGCCCTTATGGTATTCATTGGGTCCGAACACATTGAAGAATTTAAATCCTGCCCAACGGCTGGGATGTTTGTCTTGGGTCAATACCCACTGATCCACTTTTTGTTTCGACCAACCATAAGGATTAAGTGGTTCCAACAAGGGAATCAAACCAGGATCATCGCTGTATCCATGTTTGCCCATGCCATACGTTGCTGCACTCGAAGCATACAAAAAAGGAATGTCGTAGTCAGCACAAAAGTTCCATAACTTTTGCGAATAACGCACGTTCAGTTGATCAAAAACCGATTCGTCCCACTCCGTGGTGTCTGTACGGGCACCGATATGAAAAATGAATTCAATTTTTTCAGCATGCGATGGCAACCATTCAATAAATTTCAATCGATCGATGTATTCAATAAATGCTTTGCCCTCCAAATTTTTACAATCCCTTTTTTCTTCGGCATCCACCAAGATCAATTGGGTGTATCCTTTCCTGTTTAACAATGATACCAGGCAGGATCCAATGAAACCCGCTGCACCCGTGACCACTATCATTCGGTGGTCATGTAGCTTTCGATCGGCGGACAAATGCAAACCAAATTTCGGTCACCGTGCGCATTGTTTACGCGGCTTACACTAGGCCAGAATTTATTTTGCGATTTCAAATAGGGCAATGGAAAAGCTGCTTTCTCCCGCGAATAGGGGCGCTCGTATTGGTCAGCACACACTACGGAAGCGGTATGCGGTGCATTGCATAAAACATTGTTGTCTTTGGGATATTCGCCACGAGCCACTTCGCTGATTTCTTCCAAGATGTTCAGTAAGGCATCGCAAAAACGATCCAACTCTTCTTTGTTTTCCGATTCAGTGGGTTCAATCATAATGGTGCCTGCAACGGGAAAAGACAATGTTGGTGCGTGGAATCCGTAATCCATGAGACGCTTAGCGACGTCCTCTGCACTCACTCCTGCATCTTTAAAAGGTCGCAGGTCTAAGATCAATTCATGGGCTACTCTTCCCTGAGCCCCTGTATACAGCACTTTAAAATCATTGCCCAGGCGGCTGGCGATGTAATTGGCATTCAAAATGGCGTATTCAGTAGATTTTCGCAATCCATCGGGACCCAACATCCTGATGTATGCATACGAAATCAGCAATATGCTTGCGCTTCCATAAGCTGCTGCGGATACAGCTGGCACACCCTTGCGATGGCCTTCCGGATGGTATGGATGCGAAGGTAAAAATGGTTTCAATTTGTCGTTTACACAAATAGGACCCATGCCAGGGCCACCACCCCCATGGGGTATGGCAAATGTTTTGTGCAAGTTGAGGTGGCATACATCTGCGCCAATGGTTGCGGGGCTGGTCAGTCCTACCTGCGCATTCATGTTGGCACCGTCCATGTAAACCAATCCGCCATTGATGTGAATGATGCTACAAATTTCCTGAATGGCCGTTTCAAACACACCGTGTGTGGACGGGTAGGTGACCATGAGGCAAGCCAACTGGTCTTTGTATTGTTCGGCTTTTGCTTTTAGCTCCGATACGATGATGTTTCCCTGTTCGTCGCAAGGGGTCACTACCACATCGTATCCTGCGACCACTGCGGAAGCAGGATTGGTTCCGTGGGCAGAAGCAGGGATCAATGCAATGGTACGGTGGTGGTCATTGCGCGCCTCGTGGTATGCACGGATGGCCAACAAACCGGCAAATTCCCCTTGTGCGCCTGAATTGGGTTGAAGGGAACAAGCCGTGAAACCGGTCACTTCGCACAGGTATTGTTCCAATTCCCGGATGATTTGCAGATATCCTTCGATCTGATGGGCGGGAACTAACGGGTGTATGTTTGCAAATTCAGGCCAGCTTACTGGAATCAATTCGGTAGCGGCATTCAGTTTCATGGTGCACGAGCCCAATGAAATCATTGAATGGACTAAGGAGAGGTCTTTGTTTTCCAGATGTTTGATGTAACGCATCATGGCGCTCTCGGTATGGTAGCGATTGAATACAGGATGCGTGAGGTATTCCGAATCGCGCACGAGAAAAGCAGGAATTGCAAGTGCGGAAGCAGGATGCAATGCGGCCGGTGTTCCGGTTGACAACATTTTCAAGATGGCATTCAAATCTTCTTCCTGATGTGTTTCATCGATGCTGATCAACAGGCCACCTTCAACATACCAGAAGTTGATGCCTTTTGATTCCGCAAGGGATTGGATCTTGGCCTTTTGTTCATCGTTCAAGCGGATGAACAAGGTGTCGTAATAAGATGCATGTGCTAATGTGTAACCTGCCGATTGCAATGCGCCGGCCAATGATTGGGTCATTTCGTGAATGCGTCTTGAAATGGCTTTTAATCCTGAAGGTCCATGATACACACCGTACATGGAAGCCATGATGGCGAGCAATGCTTGTGCTGTACAAATATTGGACGTTGCTTTTTCTCTACGGATGTGTTGTTCACGCGTTTGCAAAGCCATGCGCAATGCCGTATGTCCCTGGTCATCAATGGATACGCCAATGATTCTTCCTGGAATATGTCTTTTGAATTCTTCTTTGGTAGCAAAAAATGCTGCATGAGGCCCACCAAAACCCATTGGCACTCCAAATCGCTGGCTATTGCCCAAGGCTACATCAGCATCGAGTTCTCCCGGGCTTCTCAACATGCACAAAGCCATGAGGTCGGTTGCCATGGCAACCAGGCCATCAGATGCATGGACCTTCTCAATGACCGCACGATAATCTGCCACTTCACCCGTCTTGTTTGGATACTGGAGCAATACACCAAAGCAACGCGCCGGCAGCGGATCGGTTAAACAATTTCCTACGACAATTTCAATTCCTGCAGGCCATGCCCTTGATTTCAATACATCGAGGGTTTGCTCGTAAACTCCGTGATCGACGAAAAAAACATTGGGAGACTCTTCTTTGGTCTTTTTTGCTTTTTGATGATAAAACATCAACATGGCTTCTGATGCCGCAGTGCCTTCATCCAACAAAGAAGCATTGGCAATTGGCAAACCCGTTAAATCGGAAATCATGGTTTGATAATTGAGCAGGGCTTCCAATCGTCCTTGCGCAATTTCAGCTTGATACGGGGTGTATTGTGTGTACCATCCAGGATTTTGAAAAATGTTGCGAAGAATTACGTTGGGAGTGACCGTTCCGTAATATCCTTGGCCTATGAAGTTTTTATTTAATTTGTTCTTTGCTGCAATGGTTGACAACTGCTGCAAATACTCAAACTCCGACAATGCTTCGGGAATGTTCAGACGATGATTTAGCCGGATACTATCAGGCACGGTCTGACGAATCAGGTCATCCAAGCTTTGTGCACCCATGCTGCGTAACATGGCAGATGCATCGGGGCCCAATGTTCCAATATGGCGGTTTTCAAATTGATCGTAACGAGGAAAAAGCGACATGGTAATTGAATTAGGCTGCAAAAATAATTCGAAAGGATTAGGAACCGAAGATCCCTCCCTAATTTTTGGAAGATAAAGCAGATTGTTTTCGACGAGCTTATTTCAGGACCTTTCCAAAATGGTCCGATATTCCTGAGAAATCCTGCAAAAGGTATAAATAACGTAAGGAAGGCATAAAGTGAGGCCCATTGTTCCCCTTGCATTAAACTTTTTAATACTTTTGGAATCTACCCATAAAATGAAAACAACATGAAAATTGCAAATCAAACAAAATGGCTGACACTTGCCGGCTTATTTTTTAGCCTGTGCATAGGATCGGCTCAAAATTCCAGTTCCGACTCAACCGGAGTGCCTGGTGATCATTTCAATCTGGCGGCTGCCCTGGAAATGTTCAAGCAATCCTCTTCTCCGGAAGATTTTGAAAAGAGACTCAACATGGAGGAAAGCCATGTTAACAACCTGGATTTGAACGGAGATGGAGACATCGATTACATCCGGGTTATCAGCCGGCAGGAGGGCGATGTCCATGCATTTGTATTACAGGTTCCTATTTCGGAAAATGAAAATCAGGACATTGCCGTGATTGAATTGGAAAAAAATGGCAATGAAAGTGCGATGATCCAGATCGTAGGAGACGAAGATATTTTTGGAGAGCAAATGATCCTGGAGCCACAGGATGAAAATGCTGCGCCCGAAATGGAAAAATCCGAAGGAATGAAAGGAGGAGGACCTAATCCGTTCTACCGAATGGATGAAGAAATGGCCATTGTTATCAATGTTTGGCCCTGGCCTTGCGTTCGTTTTGTTTATGCTCCTGGATACCGTCCCTGGATTTCTCCATGGAGATGGCGGGCTTATCCAGGCTGGTGGAGGCCCTGGAGACCTTTTGCCTGGCATGTATGGCATCCATTTCGCCATCGCCATTACGTAGGATTTGGCATCGTACACACCCATCGCGTCGTCCATGCCCACCGCATTTATACACCTCACCGGAGTGCATCGGTAACAGTGAGAACAAGACATGCTGCTTCGGTAGGGCATTACCGTGTTACGCGCACAAAAACCACCAAAACGGTTACGGGCCCTCGGGGAAATAAGGTAAAAACCACCAAAACTACCACCCGTGTAAAACGGAGATAAAGACATAGAAACGGAACACCGAAAAAGAGGATACGAACAGTTGTTCGTGTCCTCTTTTTTTATACCTCCCCTTTTTTATAAATGTAATGATGCTCTGGTCAAATTTTACTTTCTTTGGACAATCAATTGCAAAGCACACCCATGTCCAGTGTACATGAAGGCATAATTCAATTCCGAGCGCTTCACAATGTAGGTTCCGAAGCTTCACATTTGGCTTGCCTCACTTTGCGTTATGTAAAATATCCCGGATCGCAGCAATTGATTTTATGGTTGCCGCAAGAGGTTTACAAAGGATATCAAAACTTCCTATTTTACCAAAATGATCGTTTGCTTGAAGAATGCCCCTTGGAAAACAAAGTGTCAGGCAGTGTCCAGCTGATCATTGATACCTTAACGCTGGAGCCGGGTACGTATAGCATCCAAATCACGCACACATCTGGTTGGCGACACCAGTTGGATTTTATCAAACTCAAACCAGAAGCGTCCGGTTCTCTGGAATTGTCTTATGTTACAAAGATCATTCGAAAGAATAATTTTGAAGAATACCTTTTGTCAATTGCCGAAGGAAGTCTTTGGGGTGTTCTTGAAAATGCTTCTTCAGGAAATCGAAATGCAGCCAGTTCGTATTCGAATAGCAACCAAAATTATACTTCCGATGAAGAACGCATTCGTGAAGAAGGACGAAGAATCCTTGAAGAAACATATGCCAACATGTTTAAGGAGCCTTCACCGTATCCCAAACTCACATTCGAGGACCAAGATCAAACCGGTATCATTCATTTCATTGACGAACACTTAGAAGTATCTTTTTTCTGCAAGATGGGGACACCTCCGGTACGATTGGAGATCACCGTTCCTGCCTCCGCTGATTGGGAGCAAAAAACCAACATCCCTTTGAAGAAAAAGAGAGAGACCATGTTATTCATTGCTTCGGGTGTGCGGAAAGCTCAAAAGGTCTCGTGGAGATTTGAAATACGCGATGAATGCATTTTATTTTACGATGATTGAATGCATTGCCAAAAAAAGGTTTCTCAATATTCGTTGTCTAAGTATACAGAATACTAACATACGTTAGTTTTATCAAAAATATGGGAATTGGGGGGCCCGCAGACACTCAACCGTTCATCTAAAATCGGGATGCATAATTCAACCATTTTGTATGCTTTAAAAATGTTTTTTCAACCAAGCATCCAGGGCTAAGCTCGCTGTAAATCTTATTTTTTTTGCTTCTGGAGGGGTGTTGGTTCGGATGGCTTCTTGCAATCGTTCGACTTGCTTGCGAAAATCGGAAGCCTCACCCGGAAAATGCAATTCGATGGACTGCAACATCAGCGGAATATGGTAGTGATCCAGGATCCAGTCTTGAAAATTGGTGGTTTCTTTCAAGTCTTCTCCCACATCTACGGCCAATGAAACTATGCTTTGTTGGAGTGGTGCTTTAAACAAAGCCGGTTGATGGATGGGGTTTCCGCATAGGTAATAATATGCTTCTAAATAGCTTTCTCTGTTTTTCAGCACGTCAAGGATTTGTTGTTCCCAATCGGGCCGTTCTTGAATTTTGTCCAATGCTGCCTTGTGGATATCCTCCGGTCGGGCGATGTAAGAATGACTTAACAAACCCTGGATGGGATTTTCGCTTGGGTAATCGCGAATTTCATCCAATGCTTGTTGGTGATACTTGTCGACGATGGCTTTGTTTTCCTGTTGAATGGCTGTTTGTCTTTTTAGTCCATCGACCGTCCAACCATAGAGTGTCAAGACGGAATATAAAATTGAAATCGCCATTCCAAAATACAATGGAATGCGAATCCATGGTATTTGCATGGCGCTTTCCGGACCCTGCCGGATGATCAAATAAAATGGAACGAGCACACACAGAGGAATCCAAAGATAGGCATAGGCCAGCGACAACCATCGCAAAACATAGGGAAATCCAGAACCTTCATACCATTCTATTTTAAACATGCCACTGAAAAAAACGGCCACGATGAATGAAATACAAAAAACGATTAGCCCCAGTGTCTTAAAGTTTCCGCCAGGCGTAAACCAGCTAAATAAGGATTTTCTGCTCATTAAAATAAAAAGCCCGATGGTTGCCAGAGAAAACGCCAAGGCTAAAAAAAACAATAACCAGGCTTGTCCCACGGCCCTATCTCCTCCGGCTGGCTTGAAATGATAAACATTCCAGGTCATCAAAGAAGTCATGAATAGACAAAGAAAGTAAATGAAATACAGCATGTTGAATAGAAATGTAAACGATAAAAATGAATGCATCGACCTAAGGCCTTTGCATCGCGAAAGTAAAATAATCTTTTATTTCTTGTCGCCCTTTATAATTGGATCATCCACGGATCTAAAAGGTTCTTTTGATGATCACTGTTCCAAGCGCATAATGCATCCATACAGTTGGCTTCGGGACTTGATCACTCGCTATTCTATTGAACACCCAATAAAAAACTGCTCAAGCCATTTCACTTTCCAAACAAAATGAATGCCGCCGCTAAAAATAATGTGATGGCCAAACCAATTACGAATGGCGTAGCCGGGATCCACAGGAGGACATTAGCCAATCCGTACCGCTGTTTGTTTTTCAATAGAATGGCCAACAGCAGTACAACTGCCAAAACCAAAGGGATCAACCACATGGCCACTTTACCTGCTGGCGCCAGTCCATCAGGAAAATCCAAACTGTAATAGATCCCGCTTACGGACATGATGATCATCACCAATACAATGGTCGTCCCCAGTTTATACATACTATTGGCGTTCATGATTATTTCTATTTCAATCTATGTAAAAGTGCATTGCGTCTGCAAGTTATCAAGTCAGACCAATATTTAAAAGCGCGCATGTTTTTATTTGACTATATATTAGCTCATTTGTTTCTCATCGGAGCAATCACGGTTGGATGGAACCACGAATGCAGTTGGAACTTTTGTTCAAGCAAAATACATACAAAAAATCGAAACAACGTGTGGTGTACATTGCAAGGAGGGGTCTTAAGAAAACATTAATTGCGCTTTACATCGTTTGTTGGTTCTACACTTGAAATGTTTTACAAATCCATAAAAAGGCTTAATTTTCGCAATGGAGATAAAATTTGGAAAGATCATTCAATGGCTTGCGGGACCAGAATTGTTCTGGCTGCTGTTGATCTGCATGGTTCATGTTTTGATCAAACTTACGAATAGTCCGTCGAAAGGCATGGATGCCTGGTGGTTGAGCATGTATTGGGTCATTCCTTTGTTGTTTGTTCCATTGAGTTACCTCGTTTACTGTCTTCCCTTTGTTTCAAAAAACTGGTTGTTGGCCAGGATGTTTTTCGCAGGAGTCATAGGAGGGCACATGGCATTGGAAAAAAGTCTTGGCGCACATACCGAACAAGGTCCAGGCATCGGCACAGCATACATGATTGGGATTTTCCTTGTCATCATTGTTTTGATGGTGATGACCATTATCCTTTGGTTCAAAACATAGGAATGCCTTTGATTTTCCTCAAACAGCCATTTATACGCCATTACGCCGGCACCGTTTTTGAACTGGAAGTTTGCTTTCAACAAGAGCGGGATCATGTGTTGTTGTATGATCGATTGCCCCCTCGAAAAATGTATTCATTGCCGGATGATGGAAAAGGCGAGCCCGCTTTGTTGGATGCTCAGGATGTGGAACACTGCCTCCCCTCCTTTTTTGAAACGGTCGACATTTGCCATGGTCCCTTGCGGGTGACATCCATCCAAAGTTATAAACCATCTACCGGTAGCCTTGATCTGCTCCCGGAAATGAATCCAGAAACCATCATACTAACAAGTGTTAGTAATGTTCCCAAGCAAGCAATTCAATTGCCCGAATTTATTGCTCAAAAATGTTTGACCAAAGGATTTTTGAGGAACAAGAATACCCCCGTCGATGCAATGCGCAGTGGCTTAAGTGTTGTGGATTCTGTCGTTTCAATGGAGTTTTTTCCACCTGGATTTTACGAAATGGTTTTGCCCTTTGATGCCGAACAAGGCTATGTACTTCACGTTATCAAGCTATTTCCCTTTGGAGTTGAGCGAGATCTGGTATCTGGACAGTTTTCGCTGTTTCGCAGCTTGTGGTAAATTTCCAATAGCCCAAGGAATTTTTTTAATTTGGGGGAATGTTGATCGCTCCTATCGACTAATAAAGAATTACCGTCCCATGTACACCAATAAAATGGAAACATCTGATGGCGCCACTCCGCTGATTCTACTGGCTTGTCCGATGGAAACCGGTTTAATCCTGCTCAGTTTCGATTTTGCTTCGTTACTCAACGCGGTGACTGCATGGTAATTAAAATCTTCCGGGATGCGGATGTGTTCCAGTCGCTGCATCTTGTCCACCATTTCCTGCTCCTTGCGAATGTATCCTTCGTATTTGATTTGAATTTCTGCACTTTCCAAAATTTCTTCGTCAAAATTTTCCAGTGCTGATGCAACTTCAGGTAGATACCTCACCAAATCTTTGATGGCAACATTTGGGCGCGTGAGCAATTGGATGACACGGGTTTTTGATTCGATGGGCGAGGATCCAATATTGTCCAAATAAGCATTGATCGCCTGCGGAGATATGCTTATGGATTGCAAAGACTTTTGGATGGACTGGAGGGCTTCTTGTTTTGTCTCAACCCGCTGCATGCGTTCATCGATGTGCTGCATGCCCAACTTTTTTGCATTGGGAGTAAGGCGTACATCTGCATTGTCCTGGCGAAGCAAAATGCGAAATTCTGCACGGGATGTGAACATCCGGTAGGGCTCTTCGGTGCCCTTGTTGACCAAATCATCTATCAGGACACCAATGTATGCCTCTGCCCTGGACAATACGAACGGTTGTTCGTTACGGATGCGCAAAGCCGCGTTGATACCTGCCATCATACCTTGGCAAGCTGCTTCTTCGTATCCGGTGGTTCCGTTGATTTGACCGGCAAAAAACAAATGTTCGATGCGATGGGTCTCAAGGCTCAGCGAAAGTTGTGTGGGCGGAAAGTAATCGTATTCTATAGCATATCCGGGTCTGAACATTTTTACGTTTTCAAGTCCGGGAATTTTTTGCAAGGCTTTGTATTGTACTTCTTCTGGCAAAGAAGAAGAAAAACCATTGAGGTAAACTTCATGGGTATCCCATCCCTCCGGTTCAATGAACAATTGATGTCGGTCGCGATCGGCAAAACGCTCAATTTTGTCTTCGATGGAGGGGCAATAACGTGGACCCAATCCGCGAATTCGTCCGGCAAACATCGGGCTGCGGTCAAACCCTGTTTTTAAAATGTTGTGAACTTCCTCATTGGTATATCCTATGTGGCATGGCAATTGGCGCACTGGTGTGTTTACGTTGAGGAAGGAGAATTTGGAAGGAATCTCGTCGCCTTCCTGGATTTCCAAGGCTGAGTAGTTGATTGTACGGCCATCCAATCGCGGAGGAGTGCCCGTTTTCATTCGGCCACTCTCAAAACCTAAACTCACCAGTTGTTCTGTAATGCCCGTTGCGGCGTTTTCTCCAGCGCGTCCACCGCCTAATTGTTTTTCACCAATGTGAATGATCCCATTGAGGAAAGTTCCATTTGTCAGCACCACTGTTTTGCCATGGACCTGGTGCCCCATTCCGGTAATGACACCGCAAGCTTTGTGATCTTTTATGATCAGACCCCGTACCATGTCTTGCCAAAAATCAATCAGTGGATGGTCTTCCAATAAATTGCGCCATTTGCGGGCGAATAGGTGCCGATCGCTTTGCGCCCTGGGGCTCCACATGGCAGGGCCTTTGGAGCGGTTGAGCATGCGGAATTGCACCCTGGTTTCATCGGTTACGATTCCCGAATAACCTCCCAGCGCGTCGATCTCTCGTACAATTTGTCCCTTGGCAACGCCACCCATTGCCGGATTGCATGACATCTGGGCAATGGTTTGCATGTTCATGGTGATGAGCATGACCCTGCAGCCCATGTTGGCAGCTGCTGCGGCGGCTTCACAACCAGCGTGGCCTGCACCTACTACAATCACATCGTACTCAGGAAACATATTGATTTCGCAAAATTATACCGATTGTCTGGCATGTACGAACAACTGCCATGAATTTATGTTTTGCAGCCAAGTAGACTTTTTTCAAATATGGTTGAAGCTTGTTCTGGAAATGGATGAATTGCACTTCGCATGCATGGGTATAAAAAATGTTAAATGAGTACTCAAAAATTATGCAAATCCAGTGCTTTATTTAACTTTACCTGAAAATGTTGTTGTGAAAATACAGTGCTTATTGATCGGGGTATTGTTTCTTATGTCGTGTGGGTCTTCGCGTCCTGTTGACGAAGGATGGAAGTTCATTGCTGACAAATGGGTCACGTTTGGTGTTGATCGGGACGTGATACATTTTTCGAATGTGCGCGATGAGTTTTCAAAATTGGTGATACGCGTTACCGATGCTCCTTTGCGCATGTATGACATGAAAGTTTATTTTGACAATGGGGACGTGCAAGATGTTGCTTTGCGCTCTGTCATTAAGCAGGGTAGCCAATCGAGGATCATTGACCTAAACGGTGGATTGCGCAGGTTGTCCAAAATAGAGTTCTGGTATGAAACCCGTGGCCATATGAAAGGACGGGCACGTGTGGCTGTATGGGGAAAATAAAAAATCTTATTTATCCAACAAGGCAAAGCCCAATGCATGGCATTTTTTCATTTGATTCATTGCCCTTTATTACAATATAATCTGGAAGCCGCATGGTATTTCATGCTTTGATACAGCGGTGAGCAAATTAGATTTTTTAATTGTTTTAATTATAACCCCAAATTTAAAACCCTTCATTATGCGTATTCTTTTATGTATCCTATCCCTATTGCATGGATTTTATTGTCTTCATGCACAAACTAAAAGTACCATCACCCACGAGAGCATGTGGTTGCTCAAACGCGTAGGCGCGCCCGCTGTAAGTCCAAATGGTCAATGGCTTATATACTCCGTTGTCGATCCATCATACGAAGACAAAGAACAAGTCAATGATATTTGGATAGCACCATCCAACGGAGAATCTGCTCCCAGAAGACTTACTACCGGAAAAGGTGGTGAAGGTGGTTATTGCTGGAGCCCTGATGGAAAATACATTGCATTCACGGCAAAAAGGGAGGGGGACGAAGCTGCGCAGATTTATTTGTTGAACATGCAAACGGGAGGCGAAGCGCAACGGTTTACACAAATTTCCACCGGTGCTTCTTCTCCGCAATGGAGTCCAGACGGGCGGTGGCTGTTGTTTAAAAGCAACGTATTTCCAGGTTGTTATGCCGATAGTTGCAATCGGAAAATGAGCGAAGAGAAAAAGAAAATAAAGTACAATGCCCATGTGTACACGGGTTTTCCAATTCGCGAATGGGACCACTGGTTGGATGAAAAGCAAACCCATCTATTTGTACAACACATCGACAGCAATGCGAGCAGGGATGTCTTTGTGAATTGTACAATAACTAAAGAAAAAGGATTTGCACTGGGTGATGCAAGCTGGCATCCGGACAATGTGACAATCGTTTTTTCAGCCACCATTGATCTTCATGTGCAAGCGTATCGGGAATCAACTGATCAACTATACTCTGTAAATATTTTGGGCAATGACTTTAAAACGCTCTTGCATTCCAATTCATTGAGTTACGGAAATCCCAAATTTTCGAAGGATGGAAAATACCTCTTTTGTAAGCAAGCAGCAAACAATAACGGACAATTATACAATGCAGAACAACTTGTTCGGTACGACTGGCCTGTACTAACGAACGTTCGTATTATTACGGAGAGTCTTGACAGGCCCATCAATGCCTTTAGCATTGCTGATCCCTGGATTTTTCTTGAAGTTGAGGATCGTGGTCGGGATGTAATTCATCGTTGTAGTTTAGATGGGAACGGACTCCAACCATGGTCACAGATGCAAAGTGGCAGCGTCCACCACATAAGCACAAGTCTTGGGAGGCCGATGGTGTTGGCATGCAATGTTGAATCGGTACAGGCTCCGGCTGAAGTGTTGCTCCTCTCCGAAGAAGGCAAGGCGCAATCCACTTCAACGTTCAATCGAACAGGATTGGACAGTTTGGAATTGTCGGCTTATGAAACATTTTGGTTCACGTCTACCCGAGGAAAAAAGATTCGCAATTTGATGATATTGCCTCCACATTTTGACAGTCTAAAGAAATATCCTTTGTTTGTGGTCATCCACGGGGGACCTGCAGGCAGCTGGAAAGAAAATTGGTCTTATCGTTGGAACTACCACCTGTTAGCAAAACCAGGATATGTCGTTTTATTGACAGATTTCACAGGATCAACAGGATATGGTGAAAAGTTTTCACAAGACATCAAATGGGATCCATTTAAAGGCCCAGCTGACGAGATCAATGAAGCGGCGACATATGCCATCCGACGTTATCGCTTCATCGATGGAACGCGTCAAGCCGCCGGTGGTGCAAGTTATGGCGGTCATTTGGCCAACTGGATGCAAGCGACTACCAGTCATTACAAATGCTTGATTAGTCATGCTGGTCTTGTAAACAGCATTTCACAATGGGGAACCAGTGATGCCATTTTTCAGCGCGAATTGATGAACAATGGAACTCCTTGGTCGAATTCTAAACTTTGGAAAGAACAAAATCCGCTTTACTATGCTGAACGCTTTAAAACGCCTATGTTGGTTACGGTAGGTGAACTGGATTACAGGGTTCCGGTGAACAACAGCATTGAAAACTGGAATATTTTGCAGCGCATGAGGGTGCCTAGTAAACTCATCGTTTTCCCAGAAGAGAATCATTGGATACTGAAAGCAGAAAACAGTCGTTTTTTCTATAAAGAGGTCCATGCCTGGTTAAAACAATACCTGGATGGAAGCAATTAATGTTCATGGCCAAAGTCCACCATACCGTTCAAGTCTATTCGTGCATCATTGACTCTCCATTGGGTTCCCTTTTAGCTGCGGCCACCCACAAGGGTTTGTGCTATTTGGAATTTCAGGAAGATTCGGAAAGGACCTATCATTTTTCTCAATTTTGTAAAAAATGGAAGCTTAATACGGCTGAAGGAGAAACGTGTGCACATCTCGAAGTACTTCAAGCCGAGTTGGTGAATTATTTCAATCAAAGTAAAATTGCGTTTCAAGTTCCGCTGCATTTGTTCGGAAGTAGCTTTCAAATACAGGTTTGGAATTTTCTAACACAGATCCCATATGGCAGCAGTTGCAGCTATGAAGCACTTTCCCAAAAGATGAAGATGCCACTAGGTATCCGAGCCATTGCCAATGCCAATGGAAGCAATCCGATTGCCATTGTTGTACCTTGCCATCGGGTCATAGGAAAAAACGGACATTTGACGGGATATGCCGGCGGTTTATGGAGAAAAAAATGGTTGCTCGAATTCGAGCATGTGCATGCCAAACAGCTCGAAATACCTCTGTAAAGCAATCAACGGTACCCGTTTTCTTTTTAATATACTCAGCACAGTAGGTTTATTCGAACAATAAGCAATTTCCCTTGCCACCTTTTTCAAGTTCAGTCCATATACAGCCAATTTTTTGTATGCGTCGATGACCTGATCCGAACAGTTGTTAGTATCTCTAAAATATAGCTATCCTCTAACGACCGACAGATCAATTCATGAATTGATAATCGCCGCATATCATGCTCGCCTCCCCTTCATGATCGCTTTATAATAAAAGTATAAAGGCACGTTTAATATTTATAGGATTTTATTGGAACAATCCAATTCCCTTGTGGCCATGTTTTGTTAGCCATCGTGAATCATAACTTACATCTTTGAAACGATAAGATTAACTCCTATGGTTTCCATCGCTAACCAACCAATAAAATTAAATTCTTATCATTTAGAGATGTCATTCCTATTCTGATCTACTCCTGCCAATAAAATCATAGAAGCAATAACTTTCTGAGAATGGATCAAAGTATTCTAAAGTATGCCCAGCGGTAAATTTTTAGATGAAACATATATCTATCGTGCAAACTAAAGAATGGAATAATTGCATATGGAATTTGGACCTATTTCGATGAATCAGTAATCTATGCAATTATATTAACCATTCTTGATTGACTTCTTTTTCGTGTTTGATTTGATTTTCTGGCCGCAATATGGACACACCAACCAAAGTTTTTCGACTTGACTATAACACTTTGAGCAGTTTAGCAGCGGCTCAACAAGCATTTTCAAAGGTTGGACGGTTCGAACGGTAAAATTTTCCGGAATTTCCTTTATAAAACTGGATTCAACACCTTTCTCGGTAATTAAAAAGAGTTTGTCTTTGGCGCGTGTTATGGCAACATAAAACAATCTACGTTCCTCTTCCAATAAAAGATCGTGGTTCGCTTTTTTGATGGTTTGAAAAATCCGATCCTCCATCCAAATGTCCGGAAATCCGCCGTGTCCCTCCGTAAGACCAATGATAAAAACTACCTTGGCTTCCAAGCCTTTTGCTGCATGAATGGTTTTGCCATTTACGCGTAATCCCGCCTTCATAAATTGATGAAAATATGGGGCAAACATCTTAGACCTTCGATATAAAAATAATATTTCCTCACTTGGAACGCCCTCTGCTAAAAGTTCTCTAAGCTTATCGAGGCAAAATTGAATGTTATCTTCCTCAGAATTCCCCGCAAAAACTACAATTTTATGTTCAGACTTTTTAGCTGCTTTTAACTCCTTCTCAATTTTAAATTTGTTGTGCTTGATTACCTCATTACTGGCTCCCACAATATTTTGAGTACTCCGGTAGTTTAAATTCAACTTGATTGTCTTTGAATCTTCAAAATGCTTGCTGAACTCAACTATATAGCCCACATTGGATCCTCTAAATCCATAAATACTTTGCCAATCATCACCGACACAAAGCAGGTGACTCTCCTTTGTAAGCAATTGTTTAATGAGCTCAACCTGTAGGTGGTTGACATCCTGAAATTCGTCAACCAAAATGTATTGAAACTTATTTTGGTATAGATTCCTAATGTCTTCATTGTTTTTAAACAATGCAATACAGCGTGAAATCAGGTCATTGAAATCCAAATAAGATTTATCAGTACAATAGTGGAGGTAGCAATTCAAGATGGGTATTGCGAGTTCGTAAAAACTTCTCACCCTGTCATGCGGGTCATTGCGGGCATTGTTGACTACTTCTTGAACAGGAATGTGTTCTACCTTAATCATGTCGGTGATTCGCATCACCTGCAAGATGAACTCCTTTACGTCTTCATGGTAACCACTCATTTCTTCTTTAAAATGAATGGGGATGGATTTATAGTAATTTGCCGGCAACCTTCCTTTTACTATGTTATCCAGGGCGTGATTGAACAATGCCGTATCCCTGGTCATGCTGTCGAATGTTTTTACAAGCAATAAATTGCCTTTTTGAAATTGCTCTTCTTTTCCGCGGATGTTGTAACTTTTTTCGCTTACATGTTCAATGTACAAATTCGCATCGGGTATGTAAAAATCCGGATGAAAAGCAAAATCCTTTACCAATAGCGTGGGTTCATATTCATACCGAATGCTGTGTCGATAGAGCCAATCAGCAATATATTGCTCTGATTTGGACCGGACTTTGGTTCCATCGAGTGATGTGAAATATTTTCCGTCCTTAAACAACGTGGTCGATGCGAATTTATTCAGATGAATTTTATCCACTACATAATCCAAAATGTACCGCTTGAGATTTAATAAGTATTCGGAATCTTTGCATTGCTCTATTAATAATTTATGAAACACTTCGAAAGCCGTTTCGGGAGCAATGTATTTCGCAAGATCATCGGATTCATCTCTTTTTTCGTCTCCTATGATTCTAAATCTGTTGTCAAATTCATGGACTCCATGGTTTCGCAGTACTGCAAAACAAAAAGAGTGAAATGTTTTGATGGTGAGGCCGTCGATCCACTTGAATTTCTTTTGTTGAAATAAGCGTTCTTTAATTTTTTGATCTTTGCTCAGTGATTTGTCCATGAGTTTCCTCTCATAGGTTCCGCCTTTATCTGCGGCCAAGATCAGTCGATCGATCATTTCATTGCTGGCATTTTTGGTAAAGGTGATGGCTAAAATACTGGAAGGGCTAACCCCTTTTTCTTCGATGAGGTAAATGAGTTTCTGCAACAGCGTTTTGGTTTTTCCCGATCCCGCCCCTGCCAAGACCAAGAGGCGTTTTTCCTGACTGATAATGGCCTCTATTTGCTGGTCATTCAATGCTGCCAACTTGTCTGAAACCTTGGCTTTTGAAGGCTTAGCCATAAATCTTTTGATTATCCGGGTACATCATGTGCATCTGCGTTTTCCACAATTGCCGCTAATCTAAGCATAATTCTTGTACGTACTCAAAAAGGAATTTCCACAATGAATATTGTCCAGATTGTTTTCAATGCATTGAATTGTGTGGTTGAAAGTCTATCACCACTGAATCCAGCATTTTCATCAGAAAGCTATGCTCTCATTCATGGTTATATTCTGAACCGCCGTACAGACTTCGAGAAGTTGGAATAAAACAATGTTGAATCTTACCAATTGTGGTATCGAATCCACGGCATGAAGAAAAATCAATCATGGTTTTTGGTCGTTTGTTTCTTATTCTGATGGATTAGTATCAAAAACTTGTGCTCTTTTCATCGATAGCGTTCAAGCATCGGAAATAAACAGTTGAATGCTTGGTTAGTAGATCTGCTTTGATAGCGGGAATGTCTCGTCTCCTTTCTGGTTATTTCCATTGCTTGAGAAAAACGTACTAGAAATATTATCCTCCGTGTTTCTTAAGCCATTTATCGAGCATTTTTTTACATTTTTGATCATTTCCATAATTATTTGGTTCGTCTAAAGCTACTCGAAGCGCTTGCATGGCGGGTTTGAAGTCTACTCCCAGGTCCTTAAATTTATCCACGATGAGCATGCAGTGGTTCACTTCAAAGCTAAACATTCCATCGTACACATGTGAAGGATGCCAACAATTGTGGTATCGTTCTTTCACAAATTGGGCCTGGGTCAGTACCCCTTTATAGACTCCCTTTGCAAACCTTGGCTTGTCATCTACTTCGATGGATAGCATAAACCGCATCGCCTCATCCACTCTATCTCCTTCCAATGCCTGGATGAGTTCCTCTTGCCAATCGGGCTTGCTTCTAATTTTCAAGCGTGCTTTTTCTCGAATGGGTCGCGGCTGATTGTCTCCCGCATACAAGAAGAGTGAAGCAATGCCTTTGCTGGGATCGGTGCTATCAATTTTCTGCATAATTCCTTGTTCAAAACTGCTTAAATTATCATCCGACCGAGACAATACCACTCCGACTCGGTTGATGAATTTTCCGAAAACCATGGATCCTAATACGAATGCATTGAGTGCAAATATGAGCGTCAGTGCTCCTTTCAAATAGGTCGGAGAAATGTTTGCTTTCAAGCCGGCATTCAGCAACACAGCAAAAGAAAACAACAATACCAAGGGGCTTAAGACTGCATTGATCGGAGCAAGAAATTTATACATTCGAAAACTTGCTTCCATGCCCAGGGTAACGCCCAAGAATATGACCAAAAAGCATAATGTGAGCACTCCTCCGCTGCCAAAACGCCCCAAGGACAAACATTCATAAGCACCTTGATACCCTAGTAGAAGGGCCAAGATGGCCATGCAAATCCAAAAAAATGCTATTATGAACAATAACAGCCCAGCATATCCTACGCCATAATCGCCTCCAGGCATTTTTTGCAAAAATGTCATTTTAAAAAGGTAGAAAGCAGCAAGCAAGCTCAGGCACAACAAAATGTTTCCGATCATATTCATTGTTAAAATTTACAGTTGTTTGCAGTTTGGAAGTGCATTGCTCACAATAAATTTTCGAACTACTCTTTAATTTTTGTGGATTGCAGTTCAAAAATAGGCATTCTAAAATTTAAGACTGAATAAAATAGCATTTCGCGCAATTTCTGATGTCAAATAAATGTCCTGGTCTAACTGCAACATATCGAATCAAGTCATTGACTGATCCTTCGTTAAGGTATTTTGTTTTCTCTGCGATAGTAGTTACTTTATGCCCTCACCACCAAACAATTGAAGCATCCTGGTTTGGCATTGTGGATATGCAAATACGAAATGTCTTGATTTGCTAAAATACTGTTCAGTTTTTCCTTAAGTTTATCACCTGCAGTCACGTCTGCAAAAATCATGGTCGCAGCTTGGTCGAAACCACGAATGGACAATAATCTGTGGTTAAACATTTTGGGTATTTCGTTTATCGCGGGCATCGCTGTATGAGCAACTTTTCTGACGAAAATCGGTCCACCTGCCCTGTAAGGAGAATTTACATTGTGGTGCTCAAAATTCAATAAAATGACTTCTTCGCCTATTTCTGCGTCTTCCAGACTTACTCTACATGGGTAACCCGGAAATTCGTCGACCACCATTTTTCGAATGCCTCTTTGAGTCAATTCGGTTTCGCTCAGAACGAAAAATTCTTCAAAAAGAGCTTTATTTAATGCCACAAGTTGAAAATTATTTGCCATCTACTGTTCGCTTGTTTTGTTAGTTGATGTTTACAAAGTATGCTCGTTATCAAATTGCAACGCCTTTCAGATGTAGGTAAGACTTATTGGATCGCCGAGCATACACATTTACTTAAACATGCAAAAATATTGAATGGAATCCTAAAAATAATATGTGATTTTTTTAAATTTATAGGCGCATGGTCTTCCTCAACTTATTGGATGGTTCGGCTTATGTAACAATCCCTAGTGCAGATTACCAAGAATGTTCAACTTTCAGATTTAAGCACAAAGGTTGTTACTGAAGGAATATAAAAGTCATGGTATTGTCAAGCTCCTGTGGATAATGCAAATCGGAATGAGCTGCTGATGGATACCAGTTGAAAATTATAGCATGTTCCTGATCGGTATATACAATGAAAAGGAAAGGATCATTCCATTTGTCCTACAAATATCCGTGCAAAAAAAAGTTTACTAAGTCTTCGATGACATCACCTTTGGTCTTTCATTTTGGATTTTCATCGCGTATTGCAACAAGATTTCAAATGAACTACAAAGGTTGTTTTACCATAACATTCGTTTACTTACCCAGAATAAAATCTGTCCTGGAATGCTGTGGGCTATTTTTCAATTTGCCCTTTATAGTTCGGGTCAAAGTCCACCATCCATTCAAATCCGAATTTGTCACGGAACATGCCAAAGTAAGAGCCCCAAGGACTATCCATTATTGGCATTTCTATTTCTCCGCCTTTTGATAGTTCGTTAAAAATGTGATCAGCCTCTTCCTTGCTCCCTGCACTGATTGAAATTTTGCTTCTATTTTCTTTTTCGTTATGTCTTCCCAATTGCGCAGGCGTGTCACTCCCCATCAATACGCTGTGCTTTCCTATGGGTAAAGCTATATGCATAATTTTCTCCGCCTCCGCTTCAGTGGTTGGCATCCCTTCAAAGTTCATGTCTTTGAAGCGTACTATGGCTGCGAAGTCTCCGCCAAAAACAGATTTGTAAAATGTAAATGCTTCTTCAGCATTGCCATTGAAATGAATGTAAGGGTTGATTTGTGCCATACTTTTTGTTTTAGTGATTTGTAATTATAATATCCTTTAATGGATTTAAGCACTGCAAATTTAAAACAATCTCGGTCCATCATTATGTACTATTCGCCTGAACGACTCCTAAAAGGAAATATTTTCAAATCCTCTACACCTAAGAAAGTAAAGACCATTCTATAGGGAGTTCCATTTTTTCGCCACCAGTACTGTATGCATTTCGAATTCATTTTCGGTTGTTGGGTAGTTGATTCGGAAGGTCTCTATTTCGTTAAATTTTCTCTGAATGAGCTGAGCCCTTAATTCATCTAAATCATGGTAATGAAAATAAACGCGCCCCCCGCTACCAGCTTTAAAACCTGATTTTTCGGTATTGCCCTCTACAAAACTCAAATATAATATTCCGTTTGCATTGAGGAGGTCGGAAGCATTTGATACAAATTGCTTGCTTTCATCATGTGATAAATAAGGCAAACAAAATCCTGCGACCATTCCGTCAAATCTGGTGTTCAGCTGCATGATATGCCTTGCGTCCATCACCGCAAATTCCGCTGTTGGATTATTAATCTTCGCCAGTTTAATCATGTTTGGTGCAATATCAATTCCAAGAACATCCCAATCCGGATTTTGCTTTAAAAGGTATCTTGTGATATTGCCTGGTCCGCAGCCTATTTCCAATAACTTTGCATTTTGTTTAGTGACCGCACGACAAAAATAGTTATATGTTTCGTTATACAAGTCCATGTCCATAAACTTGTCTTGATACAATGATGCAATGTTATTCCATGTTTCAAATGTTTCGCTATTGGTGTCCATTGAGAAATCTTAATGAAATGATTTTTTTCAGATTACAAGCCAATTAATAAGGCTCCTTCATTTTTTTGCAGGTTCAGGTTTTTTTCATCAAATGAAGTGGTATCAGAATACGTTTTTGTAGTTTGCTCGGGAAGTAAAAAGTAGATAGCAGAAGCAATGCAAGGGTATTTGGTTTCATTGTGCGCTTAGAATTTTTGAAATGCAAGAGGTTAAGCCCCTCAACGTATAGTAAAACCTGTTCGATTTGTCATTCGATGGTCTGCCCAAAAGTCAACAAATTGTTGTCTGGATCCAATACGCTAAATTCTCTTTGCCCCCATGGTTTGGTCTCGATGTGACCGTTTGGGTGAATATCGGCCTGACAAGTCAAAAGCGTTTGGTAAAGCTGGTCCACATCATTGGTTCGAATATAAACTTGCCCGTAGTTTTCATTCGGGTCAAGGCCCTTGAATTCAAAAAAATGGATCTGCACATTGTCCTTTTGTATCATTAAGTATCCTTCAAAATCACCCTCACCAAACAGCTGAAATCCCAGCGTGTGTAAGTAATATTCTTTCGTTACGTCCTTGTCTCGCATCGGTAACTTTGGGTTTATGTCTGTAAGCATATGAATAGGTTCTGATATTGCAAATGTAGGAATGTTTATTTGTACGTCATGATTTTTCAAGATGTAAACACTCTTCCATCATGCTTTTTAGCTGGTTGATTACTATTGTTCACTTTGGTGGAATGTAGCATCTTATGCATGTTAACCCATTAGGCACTTGCAATACAACACAAAATACATGATATTTGTATTTCTATCGTAAAAGGAGAGTTCTGAAACACTGACACACATCCAATTATTAACAGTTCTGCCATTCTGAATTGCTCCAACACAGTTATTGATAAATTCAGTTTTTTGTGGCAAACCATGTAAAAAAAATTACCTTCCTAAATGCTAAGCCAATTTCCCGCTCTGCTTCCAAAATAAAGGTTTTCAGCATTGTCATGCGATGCGAAATAAACATTGCCAAGCATTGGGTTATCTAAAAATCCAATCTGGCCAATTTTCTTCATATTGCCTTTTCGTTATAATTCGACGCTTGCGCGCCTAAACAAACAGCCACTGTACAAAAAAGCTAAAAACTTTATTTTGTGCAATAATTGGTGTAATTATTCAAATGGTATTCCGTTGGTCTCATTGATGAATTGTTCAACTTTAAATCATTTTTAAAAGCGTTTTCACCCTTTGGGTCATTCACAAAACGATCGTTGTAAAAATAGCATAAACCAAGTTAATCTGCTTCAATCATGACCTTGAAATAAAAATAACAAGCGTTAAGCGTTGCGATGTAGGCTAAGGGTTAAGGAGACACAATGGATTTGAATAAGTCTCTTAGGAATGTACAACGGAGATCGATGCAAATTTCAAGGTGATGTCTGGATGACTTTGAATATAAAACCAATTCAATTGCTCATCTTTTATTCTCTCCCTCGTCATGGTGTAAAGAGAATTTTTTAATGTGCAGTTTTACATTACTCTGTGTCTGGCTAACCAGTTTTTTACAGCCTTCCGGTTTTTAATCAGCGTTTGGTTGCTTTGTTCTTTATCTTGATAAACGCGATTTTCAGCAGGGGGCGTTTCCAAAACTTCTTGCAATTTTACAACATGCGGTATAAAAGTCTTTATGCTATCTTTAAATTGCCCCTCGAAAACATGGAGCAAGACTTCTACGTCGCCTACATCCTTATACGGATTTACTATATCTTCCTTCATGTCTTCTATAATCCTTGAAAAAGCCTTAATGAGTGGTTCTGTGAAGCGTTCAGGATGGTCAATTTTGTTTTCATCTAAAAAATAGAATACATTAAGTGGGTAGCTTCCTTGCTCCAAAATGTCTATCAATTCTGTCTCCAATTTCCTGCTTTGCTTTATTTTAGCCAATGCTGCATGGCGTATTTGCTCATCGTAACTCTTACCCGTATAATATAAGAGCGATATTATGTCTTGTTGATTCTCAATGTTGTACATGGCTTTATTTAAAGCCAATTGATGCTCATCAAATTTGTCATAGGATTTTAACATCACTTTTGGGATCATTGGCAATAAAAAACCAACTACAGAAGCAAATACCAGTGAGCTCTTAAACAAAATGGGAGTTAATGTATCCCGCCATTCAGGTTTCAAAAAGAAAAAATAAGGAATGAGCATCAGTAATGGCAACCAAGTCACGCCGTACGAGACAATTCTCGACAACAAATGGGCAATACCAGTTAATTGATACATCTTGTGATATTCCGGCTTAAGTGTACAATAGGCAACTCCAACCACCATGCCCAACCAAAGTATAGCTACCATTGCATTTCTAATTATTCCAGCATCGGAAATCCAGTTAAATCCACCATTTGCAGCAATATGAAACGTCAGCAGTAGACTGCATACCCCATATGCCACAATGATCACCAAGGCAGACGATGCCCAACCATAATTTTGATCACTCCCAGAAGGAGCGGACTGCATAACAAAAACACTGAGTCCGAAATAAACCAGAACCGTGAATCCAAATAACAAATAGCCGAACATTGTTTTATTTAATATTAAAGTTATTAAATTTTTTAAAGTCATCCTAAGGTACAAATAACCTAGAATCCACTCAACGACTTTTGGCACAATATTCCAAGTAAAATACTAATGCCTTCCGGTCGTACTTCTGCTTAGAACTTTCGTTCAAATGACTTACCATTGAAACTATATACACCATTTGGACCGCCACCAAACCATAATTCCCCTGACTTACTCTTGTAAATTATCCAAGTAATACCACTATCTACGCCATCCTTTTGGGTATAATTTTTCATGGTATGTCCATCATAACGCCAAATACCCGATTCATTTGTTCCAAACCAAATGTTACCCAAACTGTCCTCACATATTGAAAATACTTTGTCCAAGGAATTACCCCAGGTGTCTTCTTTTCTTAAGCGATGCTGCTTTGTAAAATGCGTAAATTGCCTACCATCATATTTTATAACACCAATTCCACTATTGCCACCACCGCAATTGTTTCCAATCCAAAGATTGCCTTTGCTGTCTTCCATCAAAGACCGTATATGAAGAGTTTCGGTCGTGCCATTTAACCCAAGCGATTCGTTATTAAATGTTATTAATTGCTTGCCATCGTACCCAATCAGTTCACTATAAGCACCAAACCATATCATTCCATTTCTACTTCTTACAAAGTCAGTAGATTTTCCCCAAGGAATCTCTTGCCCTGATTTGCTTGTAACGCTAAAAGTGTGATAATACAGTGCTTTCCCGTCATACTGATACACCCCTGACTTTTTTTCAAAATCGCTATGGCCCATTGATGCGTCACTTTTAAACCAAAGATCATTTTCAGATAAAGTCACTTGTCTTGTCGAATCATAAATTCTTTCTGTAAAAATAGTCATTTTTCCATCGTGGTAAATACTTAATCCAACACCACATTCAAACCAAATGATGCCCTTTTTGTCTTCATAAATATTTCTAACCTGGTTATTACTTAATCCATTTTGGATTGTAAAATATTTTAGCATTCCATTTTGAAGCAAACACACTCCTTCGTTGTAACTGCCAAACCAAATATTACCCTTACTGTCTTCTAAAATAGAGCGTACTCCTGTCTTGAAATGTAAATTTGTGGTATCCGTCTTCGAATAAATACTTTGGACTTTTATGTTAGATTGATTTTGAGTATTGCAAGACATTGCAATACTCATTAAAAGAGTCGCACAAAGGAAATTAATGGTTTGATACATATTTTTTTAATTCATTAACAGGCAGCTTTTAAGTAGTGCGCATCACCCAATAGTGGACTAGCCCTGACGCTTCCCTATATACGAAATGAACCATCTGGCGTCAAGGTAGTACTTTGTGTTGGTTGCGGTTAATTTCATATGAATATTTCTTCTTGTTGATTACCAGAGCATAAGTTAGGTTCGAAATCCCTGAAACAATGCACACTAATAAAATAAATAATCTTTGAAAATCCACGCCTTCAATCACAGTAGTATGCCATCCTGCTATAACAGCTTTCGAATATTCTAACATTAAATATTTCGATACTATCCAGGCAATGAGTGCAAATGCAAGTGAAATGAGTAGAATTATTTTTTGGCTGTTAATAAGTTTCATCTATCATTACTTACCAATCAACTCCTGTAAAGAGGTCTATATGCAGCTTGAAAATCAGTATCCCTTTGCTCCTATACGCTATCAATTGAAAATACATTGACAAAGATATGTAGAAATGTTGAAAGTAATTCGTTCCATGGAAATGATTTAGTGTGCTGTTTATTCTCCGCTAGCCATCAGTAAATTTGTGCAACACATATTCTGCTTGGTCTGGTGAACCATTGGTTAAATGTACAGTCAATTTTTTCCCGAAAGTATAAATGGTAGAGCTGAAAGTAAAAACACTTTTGTCATTTTGGTAATAAATGCAAACCGGGAATTTTTCACTGTCTTTAGAACGCAATGTTTCTTTTATTGTGTTGTCAGAAAAACCAGGACTACTTATGTCAGGTCTATTTTTGAGCGCTTTAAAACGAGTCACACTATTTACCCACACTTTCATCAGATAATGCTTTTCTAACCATTTCACTGTACCAAGGCTTCAAATCATCATTAGCAGTGGGGTGATTAGTATCGTACACCAAATAAGGTTTAATGGCATTTGGGATGAACCGAACAATTTTAATTACGGACGCTTCAAAATTATATTCGCTGTCAACAGAACCAATGATATAATTTGGCCCTGTGATCCACGATAACTATCTGGACCACCCATAGAAGCAACAAGCTGCCATGCGTTCATTCTAGTCTGGTCAATGCAGTTTAGCTTAACCGGTCTCTCAAAAAATTACTCGACTACTTGAATCGCCAATTTAGAATGTAGCTTTGTGCTCATCAAGTGACTTCACTTTAGGCTTGACAAATAATCGTGCAATAGCCGCAAAAATCGTGAATATTATGCCAGGCGCGCCAGAAAACCTGTATTGTCCGCTAATTTGCTTGAGTATAAAGTCAAAATCAACTATCATCTGGATACTCGGTTTATCGGGATTGGATTGCCTGTTTAATGAGTCAAACCCCTGCACCAATAAATAGTCAATGTCAAGTGCCGGTTTGTATGTCGCTCTAAACTTTGTCTCTTTATCAAGCGGATTTGAAAAGGTGTGTGGTGTATTAGCAATTACATTAAAAGATTGTCCTGCTTCAAGGACAATCTTTTTGCCATTCGCCGAAAGTTCAAGTTTTCCTTCCATCACTTCAAAAATTTCGTCCTGCAAAGGATGAATATGCGGCGGTGGTCCCATTTGTCCGGCAGGAATCGTACAAATAATTTCTGTAAACGCTCCTTCATTGTTTTTACCTGTCTTTACAAAAGTGATTGATTCTCCAGTTGATTTCAGTGTTATAGTTTTCATATTATCAATATTTTGATTTATGATTAAAATGTTATGTGCCTAGTCCTTCATTTCATAGTCCCTTCGAGATGGTTTGATGTTATCACTTGCAGCACTCATAGCATACAATTACCTATTTACGGGTTGGTGCTGTATCGGATTTCAGCACTAAAGCTGCTAAGAATTCCAGTTGTTTGCCCGAGCACTGATGTTGACACATGCTGCATCAGTCTTCATTTTGGCAAATCAAACTTAAATGTATTGTTACTCATTGTATAAGAATTAATTTTCACTTGCTTTCGCTTTGTCCTTGTTCATTTCGTAAAACATCTCATCACATCGTTTTAAGTATTGCACTATAGATTCAAGTCCCACTGAACGTCTTCTTCTGTCCAAGTTCCTTGTATTAATACACGGTTTTAATTTAGTTCCGTTTTCACCCATCATTACTTGTGTACCGTATATTTGTTTTTTGCCTTCATTTATGTTTATTCTGTCAATTAGATAAGCATAGTTTTGTCCCGAGGCATCTTTTTTGTCAACTTTTTGCTTCATTAATTCAAGCAATCGTTTTTGGAATGGCACATCAAAATCACTATGCTGAACCAGCATCCAATAGTTATTTGAACTTTCTTTGCCAACCAACTCATATCCTGGAAATCCAAATTTGTCTGCAATATTCTTAATGATAGGAAAGTTGGAACGAATGATTCTTTGAAATTCCCATGCAGCACTATCCGGATTTTCCATTGTTAGTACACTTTGGTCAACATTTGCTAAACTGTCAATTTGTTTTGAAAGGGAAAGGTTAAATTCCTTACTTTGTGCATATAATGTAAATGTATGAAGGGCAATACAAATGACCAATGTCACAGATTTTAAATGTGTCATCATATAAAGCGTGTTGTTGGGAAAAAAATGGCATATACCGGTTAGGTGCACCTTACGTACCGTATTGTAAAGATATAATTTTCTTTTGATACATAATAACAGCATGGCGCAAACACGGTGTTTGTGGTCTCTGGTCACTTAATTTTTAATCAAAAATAGTCATTTGTAATATTTACTTTTTTTATTGTAAATCCTGCTGATATCCCCCCTCGATTAATTCCTGACTAAAATTCATACCAAATTCCATAACAATTTCTTTTTGATTTTGTGAATGCTTACTGTTGCTTCATTCCCGTTAAACAGTTTTCAATATATCTATTTGCCAAAGATTCAAAGCCTTGTGTAATATCATTTTGAATGGACTTCATGTTATTTAATCCATATGATGTTCACCATTTTTTGGTAAATTCTACTATCTTATTCATGAGTTAGTCATCTGCCTTCACCAAACTGATATAGCCTTTGTTCCTTCGTTTCAATGAAAATTAGTTTTTCAACAAGTGTTTCCAATTCAAACTCTTGTGGAAAATCTTTGATTGATTCAATCACTTTATCTCCTTCCATAAATAACAGTTGAGTGAGCTAAAATACGTATCAATTTTTACCTTATGCGCTCGACGTTAACGTCTTTATATAGCCTACGTGTCACTGGAATTGGTAAAATAATCCAATGAAACGATAAACCGGTATAAAGTCCATGACATGCTGCTGGTAGGTCAATTATAATTTAATAATTTTTATCCCCCCCTTGAATTCGAAATGAATAATATGCATGCCACTGCTTAAATAACTCAAATCAATTTGATTTACACCAGGTTTGCATTCACCGATGAACAGTAATTTTCCTTGAATATTAAATACCTTGAATTGAGTTGCATGATATGATAAATTATTTATTGTTAATATGTCCTCAAATACAGTTCTACCTAATTGAATACTCTGCGGTAGCTTGAAAATGTCTTCATTATCTGTTAGATTCATACAATCAAAACTGAATCTGTTTTGTAAATCGCCTTTATTAAATTCTGTAAGCCCAATAACTTCATTTGTAAAACACCTTAAAATACCGCCCTCACCGCCATCAACAGCCACGGCTTCTTCATCAAATGGTAAAATGTAATGTCTCCTTGCTCCTATGTATTCATAAACTGTATCTACATTATCCGTAAAACTCTTAAATTTAAATCGAACTGCTTGTGCAAAAAGGCCCTTTCCCGCAACATTTATTCTAAATGTATCCATTATTGTCATCGTGATTGTATCATCACTTACCCAAGAAAAATGATTATGAGTCGTATAATACCAAGATCTTCCAATTTCAGCTTTAAAATTGTATAAAGTATCAAAATTTATAGCATCTTCAGATGTTGTAACAACTCCATCAATTGATCGTATATAAATTGGCTTAAGTTCAAAGTCCAATATGGTTCTATCTCTATATATAAACCTTTTAGCATTCTTCTTAAATATTTTAGTTAAAATTCCATCAATGGATGTGTCTTTATGAAACTGGATAAAAGTGACACCCTGTGTCCAAGCTCCTAAATAGTTGTAAACCCACTTAGAATCAATAGTGCCAAACTCTTGAGCGGAGCATATGTTAAATGAAGCAAGAGTTAAAATGATCAAATTTAGTCGTTTCATTGAGTAGTGCTTTTAACTAACTTTTTATTACTTCTCTGCAACAACGGACTACATAATGGTGATGGTGGAGCATTTGAAAAGCCTCAAACCAAAATTTGCAGAACTGTCCAAAAGAAATACAACTTTTGAGTTTATAACCTTCTGCCTCACTATTGCCAAAACTATGTTAGCGGCATTTATTCTGTAGCCATTTCACAGCTTCTTTAACTTTTTTGTCGTTTTCAATATTATTAAAATCATCCTCACCTCCCATAAAAATATCTGGAGGCACTGATACTTTATATACATTATTATTCCTGTCTATGCTAAATGTGGTTGAAAGATTTAAAAACAAATTGCTACCAAATGAAAAATAATCATTCCCAGTTGTGTATCCATTAGCTGTTGAGTCGCCAACAATGATTGTGTTGTCCCTTCCTTTAAATGATATTGCCAAAATACTGCCCGAGCTTCTTGTGTTAGGACCAATTAGTACTGCAACTGGTATTTTGGAAAGGTCAATACTTTTCTTGTGAATTACTGTTGTCATTTGCTTTTTGTTAATCCACAGATTTTTTGTCTTAATTGAAAACTCATTTACTTCTTTTAATTCAATATTTACGCCACCGCCAATATAATTTTCTCCTAAAAGGAGAGATAGCCCTGACGCTATAGATGTAAATTGTCCTCCATCATTTAAACGCAAGTCTAAAACAATTCCTCGTGTTGTTGAAGAAATGTAATTGCACAAAGTGTCCGATAGTTTTTGTGCATAGTCATTAACATTGTCGCCCCAAGCCTGAACTCCTGGCACTTGTAAATAGAGCAAATTATCAGATAATATTTTTGCAGTAAAGATTCCATTTCGTTGATTGGATAGATTAACGAGTGGAATTAAATACTGAAGTGTAGAATCATCAAATTCTGGGTAATTTGAAAACTGTTTGCCATTGTACATTATTGAAGAATGAAAGTCTTTAAGTTGGTCAAATACATAAATAAAACTCTTCATGCTGTCTATGTCAGTCTTTGCCCGTGACAGTTTTTTTTCAAAGCCTTTGTCTATAACAATCCAGTTAACATTATTTCTATGAATACTATTTCTTTTAATGAACCTGTAAATGCTGTCAACTTGAACAGGTATCTGGCCGATTGAAATATTTGAATTAAAATATAAAATTATTATTAAAGCAATTTGTCTCATTGTAATGTGGTTAAAAATAGCCGCTAACGCCAGTCCGCCTAATTGCTACTTTACTTGAGCCAAAGTTAAGCAATCATGGCCTATTTACGTCCAAAATATTTTTACTGGACGATAACATTTATTGACTTTTAGCAAGAAAGTTTGGGACAATAAAAAAGTAACTTTTTAGGCTCTTAAAATTCATTTGCAAGGCCAATATTTACGTGACAAGTGCCCTGAGGAATCATTGCAGTCAAATTTTTCGAAAGAGTGATGAATTTTCGCAAAATTAAAGCCGTAAACATCAGTCCCACATCTTCGCTAGCTGAATGAATGCCGCTCCGTATGAATTTGATTTAACTCTACACAGAAACAAGTAGGTGAGCAGCGTTTCAACATGAACATAAATGTGCTATTGCGTCTCAAAATATGTTACTGTCTTTTGAATACCCTACACAAACATATCTATCAACATGACTTCATAGTCGAAAATTACCACCTCATACAGCTTCTCAGAAAACAAAACCATTTGGATTTGATTCGTTTCTTGTATGGCTCGCATTCCTTAAAGTGAATTGACCCTATTTCTTTGCGCTATAAAAATTAGAGAAAGTATTCAACAATTTGGGCTGAATTTTAGACAGATTGATGTTTCGAGGCTTGCCATGGGCGGTCTTATTGGGCACTACCATTTAATTGGATGACCGAACTTTAATTAATGAAAAAATAGCCGCCCGAAGCACTGCCTATTCGCTTGAGGCAAAGCAATGTTTTGTGCTGCGCAACTTTCGAGTTAGCGCTTAAACTGTGTCAGATGGTGGTTAATGTGTCGCCACATGAGACGTGCCCATTCGTTGTTGTTTAGATTTCCGAAGGTAGGTTGAATCGGAAACGGATTTGAGTGCTGATGTTGTGAAAAGCGATGTACGCATAAAATTAACTCCTGCTTGTCCTGTTCAAATTCATTGAGTTGAGAACCTCCAATGCCCTGTATAAACTCAGGTGCTGTTGGAGCGCTCTTTGGCCAAGGCAGGTATTGTGAGAATAACTTGTTTATCGGCCACTTTGCAAAAATGCTTGGATTCAGCGGCACTGGTCTGTCACCTAAGGCACACCGTAAAGGGTCTGTCATGTGGACAATTACTTGGTGAGCACTCATTTTGCCCCATTTCGGAGTATCGGTAATAGACAAATTAGACAGTCGTTCAACAAGTTCGTCTTTGTCGTGCTGATTAAATAAATTTTGCATTGTTCGTTGCTGTTATACACACAAAAGTCAAAACTAATTTGGAAGAAAAATGTGCAGAAACGGAATAAATTTATGGCTAGATGCTGTTTCTACGAATCTGAACAGGAAGCAAATTGAAAATTTTCTTGAAAGTCCTTGTAAAAGCAGATGCATCCTCATAACCCACCAAAGTTGCTATTTCGCTTATATTCAATTGCGTTGTTGAAATCAAATGCATGGCTTTCTCCATTCTCTTTTGAGTCAGGTACTGGTAAACTGGCTTGCCATAAACTTCACGAAAACCTTTCTTTATTATGAACTCGTTTGTTCCCGCTTGCTTTGCAAGTTGCTCCAATGTAAAGCTGGCAGATAAATCAGCTAAAATCAACTCATGAATGAATTTAACCCTATTTATGTCACGATTGGTCAGTGAAATGTTTGAATAATAATCACAATGTTCCGTTTCAAGCAGTATGGCGATAAGCTCAAGCAATTTGCTTTCCAAAAACATTTTCAATGATGGACTCTCTTTGTTTGAGGTCAGCAACTGGTTGACAACATAGTAAGCTTTAGGCGACCATTTGAAATTGTTACAACTGCAAACATTCTTAGTAATAGCTCTTTGAAATTTGTCTGGAAGTGCATCCATATTGGAATCTAGAAGCGAAATAAATCCGTCGAGTTCTATATAAAAAGAAATCATTAAAAAATCGCCTATCAGCGTCATAGTCTGCTTCGTGTGGTTTGGCTGAACAAGCATCAAGTTGCTTTTATCGCCTCCGAACAATGCCGGCGGAACATGGCCGTCCTGAGTAAAAGAAGTTTGTCCATTGAAAACATAATGAAGTGCAACTTGACGTTGGTTATGTTGAAAATAATTTATTAGTTCAACTTTCACTTTTGAAAAACACTTTGTCAATGTTAGAAAAGCATTATTTTGAAATAGGTACTTCTTATGCACAAGATCAAGTTCGTTATCATTGATTGTAGTGCCGCCTTCAAAAAGTTGAATATTCATTTTGAGTTGTCAATTAGAGTTCTACATAACAGTTTACAAATTGTCCCCATAAATTTATAAAAAATGTCAATGCGCCTACCCGTTAAATTTAATGAGGTGAGTATTTGTTAAGTAATTGTTTTTTCTATCATTTTATTGTTTCTGCTCCATTCACTCCAAGAACCAACATACAATTTGGATATTTCCATTTCTGCATAGTCTAAAGCTAATAAAGTATGACAAGCAGTTACTCCAGAACCACAATGAACTATAATATTATCAGCTTTAATTTCTTTAAATAGCGCTTTATACTTATTTCTTAATTCATCTGGTGTTAGGAACAAACCATTTTGGTCTATATTTTCCGTAAATGGAAAATTAACTGCACTTGGAATGTGCCCTGCAATTAAATCAATAGGTTCGGTTATTCCGTCATATCGTTCCTTGGTTCGAACATCTATTATTAAACAATTTGGATTGTGTAACACTTTTTCTACTTCGTTCATTTCGATTGTTGGTAAATTCCATTTGTTAATTTGATATGGTTCAGAAGCCCTTTTAATAATAGCTATCTTTGAACTCAAGGGAAAATGTTTTTCTTTAGCCCTATTTAGGCCGCCATTTAAAACTTGAACTTTTTCATGTCCAGCTGATTTTAGCATCCACCAAAATCTTGCGGAAGCATTTGAGCCATTTTTGTCATCGTAAACAATTATATGTTTATCTTTTGAAATTCCTAAATCTGTCAAAGTTTTCGCAAAGGTTGATGTTTCAGGCAATGGGTGTCGCCCCCCTTTTGACAGGTCGCTTTTTATATCTGCCAATTGTGTATCTAGATCAACAAAAAAAGCACCTTCAATGTGTTCTATCTCGTAGTTTGCTTTAGCATTTTTACTAGAGCTTATATCAAAAATCATCACATCTGGATTTTTGTAAAGCTTCTTCAAATCATCCACTTCTACAATTGGTGATATTCTCATAAACAATTCTGATTTCTTTTGTCGACTGGGTTGTCAGTAAAATGACACATAATTTTTCTAAGCCAGGCGATGTGGTGGTATTTTAGCACAAAAGTTCAATTAAAGAACGAAAATTAAATTCTGCACAAATGCTCACGCGAAGGAGTTCAACCCCGCTAATGGCAATACCTTGTAAGCGCTTCTTGCTTTTCCATTTCCCCATTTATGCACAAGCTCTAGTAAATGGTCTAAGGTAAGCTATATTGTTTTAACCAATCCCAATTTCTAGTTGCTGCTCCATTTGGATAAGAATGTTTCAAATCCTTAATTAAAGCTACAGAATATGTGTTTAGTGGTTCGTTTGGAGTATTAGAAACATAGGTGGCTGTTACAATTGAATTTACATCCCCTGATAGCGTAAAGGTAGGGTTCAAACCAAAATAATAAATATGGGTTTGCGAAAATTTGTAAAGATGACCATTTAATAGTGTGGTCGTTGAGTCTGTCAACAAGGTAGGAAGCGAAGTCATTGGTGCGGTTGGGCCACTACCGCCGGGTCCGTAATCTTCATTGCCCCTTTGAAACAGAACTGGCAATTTTCGAACTGGATAGGTTGATTGAATTCCAAACAGAGCAGCTGCGCTTTCAACAATAGCAGCAAATTTGTCACTCATTTCATACGCACATTTTTGAGCCATCGTTCCACCATAAGAAAAACCAACTAAGTATATTCTCTTATTATCAATATTAAATTTTGAATTGATCTCAGTGATGATTGATTTCAAAAATTTAACATCATCCTTAGGCGTTTCGCCTGTACAGGGAGTCCAGCCAGCGGGTTGGGCATTCCAATTCTCTGTGTTAGGTTTCGTAACCCCATCTTCTACAATACAATATTTCCACGATGAAGGAAAAACTGTAATAATGTTTTCCGTTTCACCTACTTCTTTCCAGCCTGAATTAGTGTAAAAATAATCTCCATTGCCATTTGTACCATGTAGCATAAAAACAACTGGAGTTGCTGCCGAACCAGTATATCCTGCAGGAACATGTACAAAATACTCTCTATCGTCACCATCTACTTCTATGATGAAATGATTTTTACCTTTTACATAATTAGTAGGGTGAGGGTCCGGATCATTATCATGATTACAAGAAGTCAAAAATACAGTTAATACTGTTAGAATAAGAAACGATGTTATTGTTTTTGTTGTCATTTTTAAAAATTGATTTTGTAACTTAGAAGTTGCTAATTGTACTGTGCAAACACAAAAGTCACACATCCCGACTGTGCAACGCATAGAAAACGCATTCGGGATTCAATTGTTAGTCCATTTTACTATTTTTGGATATATCTATTGATATTTCAACGTGAAATAAACTTAAATGTTTATCCATCGCAGCATTTTTCGTTGCCCATCTGCTGTTCCTTCTACAAAATAAAATCCTGCCGGAATATCCCTATAGTCGCTCAAAGAGATTCGGTTTTCTCCATCATTAATTTGCTTTTCGACAACGAACAAGGCCCCTGAAATTCTTAACAGTTTCAAGGCTACTATTTGTTCTTTCTCTGAGTAGACCGTCAGTATGGAAGTTTCCGTGGATGGATTGGGCGAAACTGATATTTCAAAAAAACTTCTGCCGACTTCGTTTGTCGCCACTGGTTGTAATGAAACCTCAATTTGCACGCGCCGAGTAGTATGCTAAAATACCTAAATTTGAGAAATAACAACCAAGCCACCTGCCTGTACGGTCGTCGTACCGTTTTTCAAAATTTTAAAAGAATGCCCTTTAAAATTCTCTAGATTTCTTTTGCTTTTTTGTCAGCAAACTCAGATAGAAATAGCTAACTATTGGAACAGCTAAAACTTGAAAAATAAAGACAATTACTGATAATACCTCATCCAAATTCTGTTCCCCACTAATGACTAAAAGTTGGTTTTTTAAAGGCCCTTGTGAAAAGATAACTGTACTAATAAAGTTCCACCCAAAATGTAGCCCTATTGGCATATAGAGAGATTTCGTTTTTACAAATGCTATTGCAAAGGTAGCTCCCCAAATTCCTGTCAAAATGAATATAAAAATCATTTGCACAGGATTTCCAAATAATTCAAACGTAAACCAATGATATATACCAAAACAAATAGCTGAAATTATGCAAGCAACCTTTACCCCAAGTTTTTTAATAACTATATAAAGTAAAGCACCTCTGAAAATGAACTCCTCGAATAGCACTGAATTTAGTGTCCACCATGTACTGACTAAATATTTTTGTCCTGAAAATTCAGGATTGAGCGCCCATTTGTTAGTTGTAAATAAAACGAAAGATAAATAGTAAAGTGTACCGCAAACTGCGGCAATTACAATACCAAAGAAAAGATTAAAAAATTCTGCTTTGTGTTGGGGTTATTCCCAAAACAAACAAATCCTCTTTGAAAAATACCCATAGCAGTAGCCAAGAAATTATGATTTCAATTATTAGTCCCTGCATGAGTTTGTCTTTTAATTATGTAGCCCATTCAAATACTATAACTGCTAACGTTTTGCCAACTGGCGATGTTTCAGATTTATTGTACTAAACTGGTCAGTTGTGCTACAGTAAATTTAATGCAATAAAGTATTTATTCGTACAATTCCCATTAAATAGACATTTGACCGTTCGGTGATGCTCTTGATCGTTCAACTTATCTTCTCTCTGATTTAAAATGTAATTCTCAAGCAAATATATGACTGCACTTCTTCAGTAACTATGGTTTAATAATTACTTATTTTGCCTTTCATAAACATAAGAATGGTCAACGCTGCAAAAATAAATGAGATATAGTAATATACATTTATTTTTTCACTAAAAACAAAAACACTTAATAAAAAAGATGTTGTAATGATAGCAAGGATTGCATAGAGCGTATAATATGATGCTCCGTGATTGCGATAAAGAAAATATAAAAAGATATTTAGCTTTACCAATCCAATTCCTGTAATGAAGAACCATTTGAGATTGATTGTAAAGTATTGTTGCAATCCTTTAGTGGGGTAAAGAAATGAAATGCCAAATAGTATGATTGCAGCAATTAGTAGTGAAAATGAACCGAAAAAAAACGGATTTTCACATGCTCCCGCTTTCTTTTGCCCAAGAGTAACCAGTGCATTCCCAATGGCAGCGATGAGTGCCAATAAAAAAGGTGCTAACAGTCCGGTCATTTTCATTGTCAAAAATTCTTTACCATTACTTCATAGTCAAAACTCATGGACTCAAAGTCATAGTGATATTTGGTTTCTTTATGAAAGCCATGCTTTTCATAAAAACGAATTGCTTTATCATTTCCATCCCAAACTGCCAGCCATAAAGTTTTTATATTATGCGTTTTTACTTCTGCAAATATTTCGTTCTGAATTTTCTCGCCTATGGTGTACCCAATGAAATCATTCAGGACATAAATTTTTTGTAATTGGGCCGGCATTGTATCTGAAAGGTTTTCATATGGACTACATTTTTTCAGTTTCGCATAGGCCACAGGTAAATCGTCCGCAAATGCAACCCAAAATACATTGTTCTCTTTCTGAATACTTCTTTTAATTTTAGAAACAGAGAAGGTAGTAGCTAAATAATTTTTCAGAACGGCTTTGTTAGTCCATATGTGTCCGAATGCTTCACGGAATGTAATTCTTGCTATCAATGCAACAGTTGCTGCATCTGTCGTTGTGGCTTTTCTTACGGTTATATTCATGGTGTCAGCAGGCACAGTTCAATTTTAAACCTTCTTTTGCCTTCGTTCCCTGGGTAGCATAGCCGTCTCTTTTCCACCAGTCTAGGCCACCTATAAGTTCTTTTACTTTAAAGCCAAGCTGAGCCAACTTCAGTGCCCCTTTGGTTGAGGCGTTGCAACCGATGCCATCGCAATAAGTAACATAAAGAATATTGCGGTCAAGGTTCTTTGTAGATTCTTCCGTCATTTCACGATGCGGATAATTATTTGCAAGCGGAATATGTTCTTCATTAAATGCAAATGGTTTTCGTGCATCAATTACGGTAATTAATTCGCCAGCATTGATTGCTTCAAACAAATCAAAGCTATCCATTTCATACAATAATTTTTGCTTGTAGTGATTGATTTGGTCGTTCATTAATTTTATAATTTTAATTATTGAAAAGAATTCGGTTTACTTGCCGGTCGCTTTTCAAACCGCATTGTTTTGCAATTTGAATTCGTGAGATATCGGGATTTTTGAGTAACTCTTTTATTCTCTCTCTGCGTAGTATGGTAATGTAATTGTTTACTGTTATTCCTGTTTCTTTCTTAAATATTCTTGTGAAGTTCCTATCGCTCATTCCTGCGATTTCAGCAAGTTCAATTAAAGTATTCCGCTTTTGCAAATTTTCGTGAAGCCAATCCTGCACTTTATGTATGCCTGAATGAATGTGATTTCGGTAATTCAAATAATCGCTTTGTTGCGGCTGGTTAGCACTTCTTCTGTTATACATTACCAATTCTCTAGCGATTTTATGAGCGAAGTAGTTTCCCTTTAGTTCTTCCAAAATGAAAAGTGTCATGTCAATGCCTGCGAGGATTCCTGCGCTTGTGTAAATATTGTCTTGGACTGTGAACAAAATATTTTCTTGCACTTTGATGTGTGGAAATATTTTCTGCATTTCGCTTGTCTTTTGCCAATGAGTGGTGCAAGATTTGTTGTCGAGAATGCCAGAATAAGCCAACACATAAGCTCCTGTACAAATGCTACATAAGTTAATTTTATTCGCTGATGCATTGTATAGCCATTTAAATAAGTTCTTCTGTTTCTTGAACTCTTCGGATAATAAGTATTTAGTCTCAGGTCCGGGAATAAAAATAAAATCACCTTCATTTAGCTTAATTTTTTCAAAGTTGGGAAGTTTGTCAATAGTTAGTCCTGCACTTGTTTTTATTGAGTTATGGATAGAACAGTATTGAATTTCAAAATCTGCTCCATCGCCAATTGCTTCATAGATTGCTTGCTCAGCTCCTGTGAGGTCAAGCAAGTGAATTTCGGGAAGAATCAGGAATAGGAATTTTACAGCCATGAATATCAAATTATTATGGTGTAAAAGTAAGCTGTTGAGGTCAACCAATTAAGACAAATGACAGACATTTTGAGCCATGTCAAATTGGTCATAAATTAATCAAGTCTAAGGGTAAACCAGAAACTATTTTGTCCTTGTCATGTCACACCGTTGTGTTATAGCAAGGTTGTACCTAGGGGTCAGACCGACTAATCATCACTGTTCTTACTCCAAAGCTAGGCAATCATGTCCTATCAACGCCAAATACATACTGTACCAGACGATAATATTTGATGTCCTTGAGCAAGAAAGATTTGAGACAATTAAAATGTGGCTTCCTAGGCGCTTAAAAAATGATTTCCAGGCTATTCATTCAATGGCATGCTCCCTGAGGTGAAGTGGTCACGATTTATCTTGACAGTTTGATTAAATCGCGACTACTTCAAGTAAGGAATGTCTCTTCGTAGCTCGAATTGGGACCATGTATGTGAACTTGCATATACACCCCGTTGTAACAGCACCCAAGCTCAGGATTCGGATGCCCGTTTTGGTTTCAAAGTCGAGTAAAATCAATATCAGGAACCTTTGTAAACATATGGATTCGGGTCTGATTCACCGACTCTGCAGATTGGTCAGCCTTAGCATTCAATAATCTGAACTGTTCTGGGCAAATCTTTTCATGCAGTTTTTTTCGTGATATTTATCATTGCTTGAAATGACCTAAATCCAGTGACTTGACAAAGGACTGACATACTTTCACAGAAGGAATGTTCAACTTGTTTAATTGCTTCTAATCGTTCAAATGAAGGGGAGTTTCCCGGTACACAGTCTTCTTTGTTTGGAATAAATGTCAAATCAACCACAAGACAATGGACAATTTGCTAGTTGTTTATTCATTCTGCCATTGTAAATAATAAAATATATTATGCAACGAGTAACGTTCATACCGTCACCACAGAATGAATTTTTGGATGTACTCACTCACCGGATCAATGCATACTTTACGAAGCATAACATTTCAAAAAAAGCCAATTGGATTTTTTACGTTAAAGGACTTTCATATTTAACATTTTCGGTTACTTTGTATGTACTCATACTTGGAAGCAATGCACGGGGTCTTGAATTGACCTTACTTTTCATACTTTTTGGCCTTTCTCTTGCTATCTTTACATTTTCGGTTGCACATGACGCATCGCACAATGCAGTTTCAAATAAA